>Ga0315912_10000414_pt1 | contig 82702 bp, 58 predicted proteins | sample VfabasoilMG_FD_204469 | JGI IMG/M metagenome (GOLD analysis project Ga0315912, IMG submission 204469) | Garden soil microbial communities collected in Santa Monica, California, United States - V. faba soil | ecosystem: Environmental > Terrestrial > Soil > Garden | place: USA: California... | reverse complement strand
GACGGCGGCCCGCGCGGCGCTGCGTTCGATCTCCGAGCGCAGCGCGGCGAGCTCGGGCGACGCCGCGGTCACGTCCGCCAGGCGTGCGTCGAGCTCGGGCGCGGCGCCGAGCTCCGGTGCGGCGCCCTCTGCCGCCAGGCCCCGGGCCTGGTCGGGGGAGACACCCAGCAGGCGGCCGAGCTCGATGGCGCGCGTGGTGCGCTCCGCTCGCGCGCGGGACAGAGCGTCGGCGATCGACGCGGCAGAGGTCGAAAACTGCAGCACGTCCACCTCCGCGCCGGTGCCGAGCGTGCCGGCGCGCAGCTCGGCGTCGTCGACCAGCCGCCGCGCGACGCGGGCGGCCTGCTCCTGCACCTCGACGGCGCGGTCCGCGTACCAGAGCGCCCAATACGCCTCGAGCACGTCGAGCGCCGTCTGGCTCGCAGCGAGCTCCTGACGGGACTGGGCGGCACGCTCCGACGACCGCGCTTGGCGCAAGGGTGCGAGCTGAACGTCGCTGCCAGCGCCGCGCAAGAGGGGCTGGCGCGCGCTCAGATAGGCATCGGCGGTGTAGCTCGGTCCGAGCCCGAGGTGGCTGGGCAAGGGGCTGAGACCGGCGGAGCTGGTCTGGTTCCAGGACGCGCCGGCAGAGCCACCGACCTCGAGCTGCGTGCCGATGTTGGTCGTGTACGTGACCCCGAGCTTGGAGCTCAGGCGGTTCTGGATCTCGCGCGACGAGGCGTCGAGGAGCGCGCTCGGGTCGTCGGCGCTGACGATCGCATCGCCGGCGGACGTGCCGCGGGTGAGCGTTTCGGAATGCTCCACTTGCAGCGAGGCGACCAGTTGGGGGTCGCGCGCCCCACGTTCGGCCTGCACCGTGTGCCGGGCGGCCGCTGCATCGAGCAGCGCGGCGCGCAGCGTCGGGTTGTTCTTGCCGGCGAGGCGCACGGCCTGCTCGGCCGACAGCGTCTGCCGTGGCTGCTGCGGCGCGGGGCCCTGCGGCGCGGCCGTGGCGCTCGCCGCGCCCGGCGGTACTCCGGCATCGGCCCGGGCCAGGCTCGGCAGGCTGACCAGGCCTGCGCTCGCCAGGCACAGGCCAAGCGGCAACGCTGCGCCCCGACGGGCGCAAACGCCCACACGACGGACTCGCAAACCTGAAGTGCTCATGCCCTTCAGTCTGCGCCCCCGAGTTTCAAGAGGGGTCGAGCTTTGTCAAGGATTGTAAGGAAGGCGTCGGCCGTACTGACGCAGGCTGGGTTCCGGAACTAGACTGAAAGCAGCATGCCAGACCGACCCGAGATCCTGGTGATCGACGATGACGCGGAGCTCTGCGAGTTGCTCGCGGAGTTGCTCGGGCAAGAGGGCTACACCGTGCACAGCAGCGGCGATGGCAAGGCGGGTCTCGCGCGCGCCCAGGCGCAGCCGTTTAGTGTGGTGGTGCTGGACATCATGTTGCCGGGCCTCTCCGGCTTCGACGTGTTGCGGCGCTTGCGCCAGGGCAGCGCCGAACAGCACGCCGAGGTACCGGTGATCATGTTGACCGCCAAAGGCGAGGACGTGGACCGGATCGTCGGCCTCGAGATGGGGGCGGACGACTATCTGCCCAAACCCTTCAATCCGCGCGAGCTGGTGGCGCGCGTGCGGGCCATCCAGCGGCGCGCCGGGGGCAAACGCGCGCCGCTGAACTCGGGTGCGATCCTGGTCGATGATCTGGAGCTCGTGCCGTCGGCGCGCGTGGTGCGCGTGCGCGGGGACGAGGTGGAGCTGACCACGGCGGAGTACGATCTGCTGGAGGTGCTGGTGCAGCGCGCGGGCAGCGTGGTCGCGCGCGAGGAGCTGGCCAAGTTGGTGCTGGGCCGGCGGCTGTCGGCCTACGACCGGGCCATCGACATGCACGTCTCCAATCTGCGCAAGAAACTCGGGGACGGCCCGCACGGCGAGCGCATCAAGACGGTGCGCAACGCCGGCTACATCCTGGTGCGGGGCAGCGCATGAAGAGCCTGTTTTTGCGCTTGCTCACCTTCATGTGGCTGGCAATGACGCTGCTGGTGGGCGCGTTTGCGCTGATCCACGCCTGGGCCTTTCCGCCGGAGGCGGGGGAGCTGCGGCAAAATCGCAGCGCTCGTGCGGCCGAGACGCGCGGAGAGAACGCGCTGCTCTGCCAACGCCAGTCGCTCGGCGGATGTGCGGAGGTGCTGAACAAACGCGATCCGCGCGACCAACGCCTGGCGCTGTACCGCGACGGCGAGGCCGTCCTGGGCCCGCCCATTGCCGGAGGGGCCGAGCTGGCGCGAGCGGCGCTTGCCGCGCCGGAGCAGAGCGCGTTTGTCGTCGACGAGAGCGAGCTCACGGCCGTCGTGTTGCACCGTGATCCGCGCTACGTCGTGGTCTCCGAGGGGCCGGTCTGGTCGCGCTGGATGTTCTTTGTGGTGCCGGATACGCTGCCCTACCGGCTGCTCGCGATCGTGCTGGTGACAGGGCTCGTCTCCGTGCTGCTGGCGCGCTATCTGTCGCGTCCGATCGCGCGGCTGCGGCAGGCCACGCAGCAGATGGCGGCGGGGGACCTGTCCGTGCGCGTCAGCGCAGAGCTCACCCGAGCGGACAGCGAAACGCGCGCGCTCGGCCGAGATCTCGATGCCATGGCCGAGCGCATCGCAGCCCTGATCGACTCCGAGCGGCGCCTGCGCCGCGACGTGTCTCACGAGCTGCGTTCACCGCTCACGCGGCTCAACATCGGGATCGAGCTGATCCGGCGCCGCTCCCCGCCCGAGCTCGGGCCGGCGTTCGATCGTATTGAACGCGACACCGCGCGGCTGGACACGATGATCGGCGAGCTGCTGACCTTGCACCGGCTCGAGGCCGAGAGCAGCGTGCATGGCGAGCCGATCGAGCTCAGCGCGTTGACGCAGCAGATCGCCGACGATGTGTCGCTCGAGGCCGAGCAGCGCGGCGCCTCGCTGCGGGCACGGCTGGAGCCGGGCTGCCTGGTCCGCGGCAATCGCGAGCTCTTGCGTCGCGCCATCGAAAACGTGCTGCGCAACGCCGTGCGCTTCACGGACGCCGGCACGAGTGTCGAGGTGGAGCTCGTCCGAGGCGAGGGGCGCGTGCGGCTCGGCATTCGGGATCGCGGCCCCGGTGTGCCGCCGGATGCGCTCCAGCGCATCTTCAAGCCCTTCTACCGGGTCGGCGGAGACCGCGCGCGCAACACCGGCGGCACGGGCCTCGGCCTCGCCATCACCGAGCAAGCCGTGCAATTGCACGGGGGCAGCGTCCGGGCAGAGAATCACCCGGAGCAGGGCTTGATCGTCACGCTGGAGCTGCCGCTCGACGCGCTCGCTGGGGCCGGCGCGCAGGCCCCGGCCGCAGCGGGTCCTGCCGCAGCGGACAGCCCCAGAGTGGCCTCAGACGGCACGAGCGCCGCGTGAGCCGTGCGCTGCGCTCAGTCCGCCACGCCGCAGATCTTGCCTTCGTAGCGCAACGTGAGCAGGCCCCGCTTCAGATCGGTCTCTCCGTGATTGGTGAAGGTCCCCTTGGCGCCCTCGAAGCGGCCCGTGCCCTTGGTCACCTTGTACTCCGTCGTCTGCTGAAACACGTTTGGCATGCCGGGCACGGGCGTGAGCTTGGCCGTGTCTTCCGTCTTGAGCAGCGCGCCCTCGTCCGTGACGAAGCTGTGCGTGAGCTCCAGCTTGATCGTGCCGTCCGCCTGCGGCTTGAGCGAGGTGACCGTGGCTTGCACGGAGCCCGCGAGGGAGCCCACCACCGTGCCGACGATCAAGGTCTGAGCGGCGCCGGGCTCGCTCGCCACGGTGCCCGAGATGGTGCCCGCAATCGTGATACAGCTCTTGGGGGGAGCACCTTTGGGAGGGGCGGGCTTGGGCTGCGCCTGAGCGGCACTCTCGAGGGAGAGGCCGAGCCCGAGGCTGACCAAGAGTCCAACGGCGATGGAACAGACGGTAGGAGACTTCATCCCTGTGCCTCTACCGTGGCGCGTCTCCGCGCGTCGATAACGAGATCCATGACGGACGCGCGGGCGGTACGCTTTTCCTGCGCTGAGGCTTCGGATCAGGCCCGGGATGATCAGGACTATTGGATCACGGCGCAGCCGCTGCGGCCACCGGCATTGCCCGTGGGTTGCCCGCCGTCGTCCTTCTTTTCGTGAATGATGATGGCGCGGCCGGCGAAGGAGTTGGGATCTCCCGCCTTCAGGTTGGCGTCGGTAGCGACGATCTCGAGCGTGCCCTTGCCGTCAGCTCCGACCGTGATGTTGCCGAGGTCACCGAGGTGGCGCGGGCTGGTGCTGGGCAGCGCGTGTGGATGGGTCTCGGGGTTGAAGTGGTCCCCGGCGCTGGCGCCGTCGGGCGCGCTGCAATCCCCCTTTTCGTGCACGTGAACCCCGTGCTCGCCGGGGGAGATGCCCTCCACCGCGAGCGCCCCTTTGACGCCCTCGGGCGTTTCGCTGAGCGTCGCCGTGCCGCTCAACTTGGAGCCACTCTTGGGCTGGAAAGTGGCCTCCAGCGTCGTGCCGATGGCGGCGGGCCCCTCCGCAGTGGTGATGGCCTCTGCGACGGGTGCGGGCGGCTCTGCCGCGGGAGGCACCTCAGGGTCGGGCGCCTGCGCTCCTGGCTGCGAGCCGCCGCAGGCCAGCAGCGCCACGAGCGATGACACGGTCAGGACGGAGAGGGTTGCACTCAAGGTGATGGCTACCTGCGAGCTAAGCTTTTGCATGGCTGTTTTATTCCTCCGAACGGAACGCTTCGAGATCCCCCGCGGGCCAAGGCCAAGGTATGCACACCCTAGGCCAACTGTGCCGAGCCGCAGCCTGCCGCTCGTTTGCTCCGCTGCATCCTCGCGGCCGCCCGCCACCAGGTCTGGGCAGGACGCGTTGGCTCGTGGTAGGAGGGCGCGTGTTGCAGCGGCTGGCATTTCAGAGCCGATGGCGCGTGGGTGGGCTCGCCGGGCTTGCGCTCGGCAGCGCTCTGGGCGCGCTGCATTGTGCCCCGAGCCAGAGCGCGGGTCCGTCCGCGGCCGTGGCTCCCACGGTGGCCTCACCCGCGCCCGCAGTTTCCGCGCCGGCCCAGGCAGCCGAGCCGGACGACGCGCGCGGCGGGCGCCTGTACGACAACTGGCGCACCGAGCGGCGCCTGAGCCAGAGCTTCGCCGCGGATTCTCCGAAGACGCCGGAGCCCGACGGCAAGGGCGGTCCCAACGGCAACGGCACGCTCAACGATGGGGCAGGGCACCCCATCCCGAATACCGGACATGACTATCGTCTGAAGAACCTGTTCGGTTGGGATCTGCGCGGAGCCGACGGCGTGGACGGGCCCGCGTATCACGACGAACCGCACGTGCTGCGCCGCAACCTGCTCACGGACACGCGTTCGGCCTCGGAGATCCAGCGCTGGCTCTCCGAGGGGGACACGCAGACGCCGGCCTACGGTCAGGTGTTGGACGAACGAGATCTCGCGGACCTGACGGCATTTCTGGTCAAGACGCGCGACGGCGAGCTGGCCCGTCCCGAGGGCATTTTTCGGCTCGAGGCTGCCGCCCCGGAGGACTACGAGCTGATCGCCGGTGCCGACCCGGTGCGCGGTCGCGAGCTGTACGGGTACACGTGCGAGGACTGCCATGGCAAAGACGGTCGCGAGCTGACGCTCGACGGCATGCAGAGCGTCGGCACGCTCTCACGCAGCATCGCGTATGAGGTCTCGTTCAAGATCCAGAACGGCCTCGCCGGCAGCCCGATGAAGCGCCAGGTGCAGGAGAAGACGGGCGCGGAGAGCGCCCGTGCCGTGCTCGATCTGCTCGCTGCGCTGTGCGACCGCACGGCGTTCCCGGCGCTGCGCGGCAGGGACGCGGAGGACGTGAAGGATGGCGACGCGCGCTGCGGCGCCTATCTGAAGTAGCCCGCTATCTGAAGGACACTGCTATCTGAAGGACACTGCTATCTGAATAGCAGAGCGAGCAGGCGCTCAGGGAGAGGTGCCGAGCTGGCCCTGCAGCACTTCACCATGACCGAAGAGCGCGTTCAGCAAGCCGCAGCGGTGCTCTTCCACCGTCGGATCGCAGATGGCAACCTCGGCCTGGAGCGTCTCCAACTTGACCTCCAGCGGGGAGTACGGGTCGAGCACGTCGGATTCGAACGCGCCGTTCGGAAAATCCGGGTGGTCCAGCAGCTCTTCACCGTTGTGGCAGTCGCTGCACTTGGTGGTCCTGCTGCCGCCGAAGTCTCGCTGGATGCGATCGAAGAAGCCTTCCGGCTGGATGTCCCTGGTGATCGGGAAGAGGATCTCCGACTTGATCGAACGTTCCGGCAATTGCAGCTGGGGTTGCGGGCGATAGCCGAGCTCGAGCGTGTAGCTCGCTTCGCCATCGAGCACGATCGACATCTCCAGATGCTCGTACAGGATGAACGTGCGCGGGCTGCGCGCGCCCACTGCCGGCTGCAGGCTCCCGCTGTTCTCCGTCATGTAGACCGTGAGCGGGCGATCGAGCGCCTCGATGAAGCAGGCCAGGGTCGTCGGCTTGGGCAGCGTGTTCATCAGCGCCATCGCCTCCAGGAGGTTCGTAGGCCTGCCGGAGATGCCCAGCGCCGGGCGGCAGGGTGCATCCTCCGCCTCGGGCGGCGGATTGAGCGGGCCCACGTTCGTCATCTCGCCGGTGTTGATCGGCGGAATGTCCACGACGGGTGGAACCGTTACCGGAGGTGTCTCCTCCGTCTGGTCCGGCGCCGCGACGGGCTCGAACAGCACGCCGGGGTCGTGGGAGGCGCCGCAGGCCAAGCTCCAGATTGCCAGGGCAGTGAACCCCACGGCAGTACCTAGTTTCGACCGATTAAGCCTGGCGCTGATCGCTCCCATCATGTGTGGGATCTACCAGTAACTGGCGCACAAGTAAGTAAACTGGATCGGCCTCGCCCCAAAATCTTCGCCAGTGTGCGGGAAATAGCCCCTGGCCAAAAGGCCTAAGCGCAGCGGGGTGAGGCGGGCTGATTCGTTCCGACGACCTCCGCCGGCGGCCCGCGCCGAGCAGCATACCAGCCAAAAGGCCGATGCGCGCCGATCCAGGTCGCCCACCGGCCCGGCGAATCGGGGCCCCCAGGCCGCGAGCCGGAGCAAGGGACCCCGACCCACGGGGATTCGAGCGACACCCACGCGAGACCCCTGCGCCGACCAGGCCGGGGGTACGCGGCTTGCTCTCAGCGGGCCATGGCGAGAAATGCTCCGCTCTCTGCGAGTGAAACGACGGACGCGGTGAAGATCGTGCTGGTGGAATGGGCAGCATATCCGCCGCAGCGAGACAAACTAGTCGGACAACAAATGGTGCGTTGCGGCCTGGGGCGCACGCTCGAGAACATGCAGCGACACGCCCCGGGCATGCCTGCAGAAGTGCTGGTGGTGATCAATGCGGCGCCGGAACTCGAGCTCGCCCGGCAGGGGGCCGAGGGGCAGCCCTCCGAGGGGCAGCCCTCCGAGGGGCAGCTCTCCCAGGGGCAGCTCTCCCAGGGGAGGTGGCGGCGCCGCCTGAAGCGCCTGCTGCAGCTGCAGGGTCAGTTGCGCATGGCGCGTCGCCTGCGCGGCTACGCTCAGCTGCCCAGGCAATATCCCTTTGTCCAGGGGGTCTACTTTCGCGGCAACCAGGGGCAGGATTTTGGCGCGTACGATCTCGGCTATCAGCTCTTGCAGAGCCAGGGCTACGACGGCGAGGTGTTGTTCATGAACTCTTCGGTGGCAGGCCCACATCGCGACGGCTGGTTGCTCGAGTATCGCCAGCAGTTTCGCCGCCATCCGGATGTCGGCCTGTGCGGCATCGGCCTGAACTCGCACGATACGAGCGTGGAGCCGAGCCCGTTTGCGCCGCACGTCCAGTCGTACTTTTTGTACACCAACATGCGCGTGCTCAAACACGCGCTCGGCGAGCGGCTCTTCGATCGGCATGAGCGGACGCATCCCGAGCAGCAAGACAAGCTCGAGATCATCCGGCACGGAGAGATCGGCGTGAGCGCCCGCGTGCTCGATGCCGGGTACAGCATCACGTCTCCGCGCTTCCCGGAGTTCGCCTATCGCCGGGGCAACGCCTGGTCCATTCCGCGAGGGGACCTGCGCTACTCCCCGCACTCGGCACTGCCGGCCAATACGATCTGAGCGGTTCGCCCGAGACCGAAGCCAATTCGGTCCGCTTCACGCTCACCCGGCCAACGAGATCCAACCGGATTGCGCGAGACCGAAAGGCGCGAGTGATCGCACAACCCGGCTAGCGGTGGAGCCAGAGGCGCAGCGTGGCTAGCAACTGCTCGGTGTTGACCGGCTTGGCGAGGTAGTCGGAGGCGCCCGCGTCCAGGCACTTCTCGCGGTCGCCCTTCATGGCTTTGGCGGTGAGCGCCACGATCGGCAAGCGCCGCAGCGAGGCTTGTTTGCGGATCAGCTGGATGGTTTGGTAGCCGTCCATCTGCGGCATCATGATGTCCATGAGCACGATCGCGATGTCTGAGTTTTTCTCCAGCGTCCCAATGCCTTCCAGCCCTGTCTGGGCGGTAAAGACGCGCATGCCGTGACGCTCGAGAACGCTGCCGAGCGCAAAGATGTTGCGCACGTCGTCGTCCACCACCAACACCTTCTTGCCTTGCAACTCCTCGTCCGAGCGGTGCAGCTGCTCGAGCATTTCCTGCTTTTTCTGGGGCAAATCCGCAATCACCCGGTGCAGGAACAAGGACGTCTCGTCCAGCAGCCGCTCGGGGGATTCGACGCCCTTGATCACGACCTTGCGTGCCAGCTCCTGCAGTTGCGCATCCTGCTCCCGGCTGAGATCCTTGCCGGTGAACACCACCACCGGCAGATCGGCGAGTGCCTTGTCGTCCCGCATGCGCTTCAGCACGTCGAGCCCGGAGATGTCCGGCAAGCGCAGATCCAAAACCACGCAGTCGAACGGCTGTTGCGCCAAGATCTCGAGCGCCTCATTGCCGGTGCCCGCGGTCACAATCTCGATGTCGTCGTGGCCGAGCAACTCGCGGATGCTGAGTTGCTCGATGGCGTTGTCCTCCACCACGAGCAGGCGCCGGCGCCGGGGCGCTGCATACTCCTTGATCCGAGCAAACGCCGCCTCCAGCCCCTCGGTGGTGGCGGGCTTGGTGATGAAGGAAAACGCGCCCCGCGACAGGCCATGCTGGCGATTTTCATCGAGGGTGACGATCTGCACCGGGATGTGGCGCAGCTCGGCGTCCTGTTTCAGGTAGCTGAGCACCGTCCAGCCCAGCATGTCCGGCAAGAATACATCGAGCGAGACGGCCGTGGGGTGGAACTCGCGTGCCAGGTCGAGCCCCTCCGCCCCCCGCGCCGCCACCAGCACCTTGAACCCCTTGTCGCGCGCCAGATCGACGAGAATGCGCGCGTAGTGCGGATCATCCTCGATGATCAGCACACTGGTGTCGGCGGAGGAGAGGTGGGCGCGGTCGTCGGGGATGCGCTCCGGCGTCGCGTCGGCGATGCGCACGGACGGCGCCGCGCCGGAGTGCCCGGCTTGCGTGGAGAGGTGGAAGCGCGTGCCTTCACGCACCTGCAGCGACGGCCCGGCGTACTGCAAGGGCAGGTAGAGCGTGAACGTGCTGCCCAGGCCGGGGGTGCTGCGCAGCTGGATCTCGCCACCCAGTAGGCTCGCCAGTTCGCGGCTGATCGCCAGCCCGAGCCCCGTGCCGCCGTACTTGCGGCTCGTGCCGGCGTCCGCCTGCTGGAAGGCCTCGAACACGATCTTCTGCTTCTCCGCGGCGATGCCGATGCCGGTGTCCGCGACCTCGAACGCCACCGCCCGGTCGACGTGCGGCAAGACCGGATGATCGTTGGACCAGCCCGCGGAGACGGCCGCCACGTTCAAACGCACACCGCCGCTCTCGGTGAACTTGAAGGCGTTCGAGAGCAGGTTCTTCAGTACCTGCTGCAGGCGCTTGGGGTCGGTAACGATGCTGCGCCCGAGTTTGGGGTCGAGCTGCAAGTCGAAGGTCAGGCCGCGCGCCTCGGCGTCATGCCGGAAGGGACGCGCTACCGTTTCGAGCAGCGTGTTGAAGTACACCTCCGCAGGCTCCACCGTCACCGTGCCGGATTCGATCTTGGACAGATCGAGGATGTCGCTGATCAGGTTCAATAGATCGGTGCCGGCGCTGTGGATGGTGCGGGCAAACTCCACCTGCTTCAGGCTCAGGTTGGACTCCGGGTTGTCCATCAGCTGCTGGCCGAGGATCAAAATGCTGTTCAGCGGTGTACGCAGCTCGTGCGACATGTTCGCCAAGAACTCCGACTTGTACTTGGAGGTGAGCGCGAGCTCTTCCGCCTTCTCCTCCAGAGCACGACGGGCATGTTCGATCTGTTGGTTCTTGCGCTCCACTTCCGCGTTTTGATCGGCCAGCTGCTGCGCCTTCTGGCCGAGTTGCTCGTTGGTCTGCTGCAGTTCCTTCTGCTGCGCCTGTAGCTCGGCGGCCAACGTTTGCGACTGCTCCAGCAGCGATTCCGTCTGCATCGTGGCCTCGATGCTGTTCAAGACGATGCCGATGTTGCTGGTCAGCTGGTCCAGAAATGCCAGCTGGGAGGCCGTGTACGAGCCCAGAGAGGCGAGCTCGATCACCGCCTTGACGTCGCCCTCGAACAACACCGGCAGCACGATCACGTTCTTGGGCAAGGCCGAGAACAGCCCGGAGCCGACGCGCACGGTGTTTTGCGGGAGCTCGGTGACCAGCAGGCGCCGGCGGTCGAGGGCGCACTGGCCCACCAGGCCTTCGCCGAAGCGCAGGACGGGGGAGTGGCCGTCCTTGCCGTCGTCGGCGTAGGCCGCTAGGAGCCGTAGGGCCGAGCCGCGCTCCTTCTGATCGTTGGAGTTCTGGTAGAGCACCGCCTGCTGGGCCCCGACGAGCGGCGCCAGCTCCGACAAGAGCATTTGCCCCACGCGCACCAGATCGCGCTGGCCCTGGAGCATGTTGGTAAAGCGCGCCAGGTTGGTCTTGAGCCAGTCCTGCTCGGTATTGCGGTCGGTGGTGAGCCGCAAGTTGTCGATCATCGTGTTGATGTTGTCTTTGAGCTCGGCCACCTCGCCGCGCGCTTCCACCTGAATGGAGCGCGTCAAGTCGCCTTTGGTCACCGCGGTCGCCACCTCGGCGATGGCACGCACCTGCGTCGACAGGTTGGCCGCGAGCAGGTTCACGTTGCCGGTCAGGTCCTTCCAAGTGCCGGAGGCGCCGGGCACGTTGGCCTGGCCGCCCAGGCGCCCGTCCACGCCCACCTCGCGCGCCACGGTGGTGACCTGGTCGGCAAAGGTGGCGAGCGTGCTGGTCATGTTGTTGATGGTATCGGCGAGCGCCGCGACCTCGCCCTTGCTCTTGACCGTGAGGTTCTGCTTCAGATCGCCGTCGGCGACGGCCGTCACCACCTTCGCGATGCCGCGCACCTGCTCCGTCAGGTTCGCCGCCATCACGTTCACCGTGTCCGTCAGGTCCTTCCAGGTACCGCCTACGCCGGGCACCGCTGCCTGGCCGCCGAGCTTGCCGTCGGTGCCGACTTCGCGCGCCACGCGTGTCACCTCCGCCGCGAAGGCGTTCAGCTGATCCACCATCGTATTGACGGTGTTCTTCAGCTCCAGGATCTCGCCGCGCGCGTCCACCGTGATCTTGCGCGAGAGATCACCCTTCGCCACGGCCGTGGTCACCTCCGCGATGTTGCGCACCTGGGTGGTCAGGTTGCCGGCGAGCAGGTTCACGTTGTCGGTCAGGTCCTTCCAGGTGCCGGCGGCGCCGGGCACGTTGGCCTGGCCACCGAGGCGCCCCTCGGTGCCGACCTCGCGCGCCACGCGCGTCACCTCGCCCGCAAACGAGCGCAGCTGCTCGACCATGGTGTTGAGCGTCTCTTTGAGCACGAGCAGCTCGCCGCGCACGTCTACCGTGATCTTCTCGGACAGGTCCCCGGTGGCGATCGAGGTGGCGACCTCGGCGATGTTGCGCACCTGGGCCGTCAGGTTCTTGGCCATCGAATTGACGTTGTCGGTCAAATCCTTCCAGGTACCAGCGACACCGGGCACCTCCGCTTGCCCGCCCAGCTTGCCCTCGGTGCCTACCTCGCGCGCGACGCGCGTCACCTCGGACGCGAAGGCGTTCAGCTGATCCACCATGGTATTGATGGTTTCCTTCAGCTGCAGGATCTCCCCTTTCACGTCGACCGTGATCTTGCGCGAGAGGTCGCCACGGGCCACGGCCGTGGTCACCTCGGCGATGTTGCGCACCTGGGCGGTCAGGTTGCCGGCCATGAAATTCACGCTGTCGGTCAACGCCTTCCAGGTGCCGGCCACTCCAGCCACCTGGGCTTGCCCGCCCAGGCGGCCGTCGGTGCCGACTTCTCGCGCCACGCGCGTCACCTCGCCGGCGAAGGCGTTCAGCTGGTCGACCATGGTGTTGATGGTCTCTTTGAGCTGCAAGATCTCGCCGCGCGCATCCACCGTGATCTTGCGCGACAGGTCGCCGCCCGCGATCGCCGTGGCCACCTCGGCGATGTTGCGCACCTGGCCGGTGAGGTTGCCGGCCATGGAGTTGACGGAGTCGGTGAGGTCCTTCCAGGTGCCGGCGACGCCGGGCACATCTGCTTGCCCGCCGAGCTTGCCGTCGGTGCCGACCTCGCGCGCCACGCGCGTCACCTCCGCGCCGAAGGCGTTGAGCTGGTCGACCATGGTGTTCATGGTCTCCTTCAGCTGCAGGATCTCCCCGCGAACGTCGACCGTGATCTTGCGCGAGAGGTCGCCGCGCGCGACCGCCGTGGCCACCTCGGCGATGTTGCGCACCTGACCGGTGAGGTTACTGGCCATGGAATTGACGCTGTCGGTCAGGTCTTTCCAGGTGCCCGCCACGCCGCGCACCACGGCTTGTCCGCCCAGGTTGCCTTCGGTGCCGACCTCGCGCGCCACGCGCGTCACCTCACCGGCGAAGGCGTTGAGCTGGTCGACCATGGTGTTGATGGTCTCCTTCAGCTGCAGGATCTCCCCGCTCACGTTCACCGTGATCTTGCGCGACAAGTCGCCGTTGGCGATCGCCGTCGAGACCTCGGCGATGTTGCGCACCTGGGCCGTGAGGTTGCTGGCCATGAAGTTGACGTTGTCCGTCAAATCCTTCCAGGTGCCGGCGACCCCCGGCACCTGCGCCTGGCCGCCGAGCTTGCCGTCGGTGCCGACCTCGCGCGCCACGCGCGTCACCTCCGAGGCGAAGGCGTTGAGCTGGTCGACCATGGTGTTGATGGTGTTCTTCAGCTCCAGGATTTCGCCGCGCACGTCGACCGTGATCTTGCGCGAGAGGTCGCCGCGCGCCACGGCCGTGGTCACCTGCGCAATGCTGCGCACCTGATCGGTCAGGTTGCCGCACATCGCGTTCACCGAGTCGGTCAAATCCTTCCAGGTGCCGGCGACGCCGGGCACGATGGCCTGGCCGCCGAGCTTGCCCTCGGTGCCCACCTCGCGTGCCACGCGCGTCACTTCACTCGCGAACGAGCGCAGCTGATCCACCATGGTGTTGATGGCTTCTTTGAGCTGCAGGATCTCGCCGCGCACGTCGACGGTGATCTTCTTGGAGAGGTCGCCGCTGGCCACGGCGATCGTCACCTCCGAGATGTTGCGCACCTGGCCCGTCAGGTTGCTCGCCATCGAGTTGACGCTGTCGGTGAGGTCCTTCCAGACGCCGCTCACGTCGGGCGCCTCCGCCTGGCCGCCGAGCTTGCCGTCGGTGCCGACCTCGCGTGCCACGCGCGTCACCTCGGAGGTGAACACGCCGAGCTGCTTGATCATGGAGTTGACGATCGTGGCCGAGCGCAGAAATTCGCCCTGCAGCGGGCGCCCGTCCACGTCGAGCCGCATGGTCTGCGAGAGGTCCCCCTGGGCCACGGCGGCCAGTGCACGCGTCACTTCCGTCGTCGGCCAGAGCAGGTCGTCGATCAACGTATTGACCGACGCCTCCATCTCCGCCCAGGCACCCACCTGGCGCGGCAGGCGCACGCGCTGCCGCGTCTTGCCCTCCTTGCCGACGACCTCGCCGACGCGCTCGAGCTGCGCCGCCATGCGCTGATTGGCGCTCACGACATCGTTGACCGCGTCGGCGATCTTGCCGACGAGCCCGGTCCAGTGCCCGGGCAAACGCACGGAAAAATCGCCGTCCCGGACGGCCCCAAATACCCGCAGCAGCTCGCGCAGCTCACTGTCCTGGCCCGCGGCGCCCGGGGCAGGCTCGATGTTCCCATTGTCGATGGTTTGCATGGCCATTGGCTCGTTCCTCGGGAGGTCAGCGGGTAGCGGCGTGCGGCAGTGGCGCGGCGTCGCGACGGCGACGGCTCAGGTCGACGAAAACGGCAACCTTCTTCTTGACGATCTCGGCGTCGAGCGGCTTGACCAGGTAGTCGGCGCCGCCGGCAGCGTAGGCACGGTGGATCTCCTCGGGGTCGTCGCCGAAGGCGGTCACGAAGATGATCGGAATGTCGCGGCAGCGCTCCAGCTCTTTCAAGTGCGTGGCAACCTCGAGGCCGTTCATGCCCGGCATGGCGATGTCGATCAGCGCCACCGAAAAGGTCTCGCGCAGCGCGAGCCGCAGCGCCAGCTCGCCCGATTCCGCCGTCACCAGCCGATAGTCGGGGCGATCGAGGATCGCCTGCAGCGCCAGCAGGTTTTCCGGGCGATCGTCCACGAGCAGGATGTTCACGACGTTGCTCGTCCGATGCGCGGATTCGAGCGGGGCTACCGCCGGAATCGTAAAGTGTACGATCGTGCCCTGGCCGATGCTGCTCTCCGCCCAGATGCGGCCGCCGTGCGCCTCCACGATGCCCTTGCAGATCGTCAGGCCCAGGCCCGTGCCGCGGCGATCCGCGCGCTTGGCTTGCCAGAACCGATCAAAGATATGCGGCAATTGATCGGCGGTGATGCCCGAGCCGTTGTCCTTGACCCAGACTTCCAGGTCTTCGCCGCTGCGAGCCGCTCCCACCTGCACGGTGCCGCCGGGGTTGGTAAACTTGATGGCATTTCCGATCAGGTTCTCCAGGACCTCGAGCAAGCGCTCCTCATCGGCGTCGATACCGGGCAGATCGGGGGATAGGTCCGCTGCCGTGATCACGGAGGCATCGGCCGCCAGGGCCTGCTGAGACTCGAGCGCGGACAGAATCAGGGAGGCGGGCTCGAGCCGCCGGCCCTCGATCGTGAACTGCCCCTCTTCCATGGCTCCGATATCCAGCAGATCGCGGAGCAGGCGCGTGGCCCGCTGCACGCCGCGGATGATGCGCTCGATGGGCCGCCGGGTGGCGGCGTCGGACACGCGATGCAACAGCATGTGCGCCGCGGTGTTGATCACGTTCATCGGATTCTGGAGGTCGTGCGCCACGACTCCGAGCACGTCGTCACGCGCGCGCACCTCCCGCGCCAGGCGCTCCCGCGCAGCGACCCGAACGATCACGGCGGCCAGCGAGGCCGCCAGCCGGGACAGCAGCCGGGCAGTGCCGTCGGCGCCCTCCTGTGGCCCGCTCCAGCCCAGATGGACGGCCGCTACCAGCTCACCCTCGTGCCACAGCGGTAGGCAGACGACGCGCTGGCAATGGCCTGCGGGGATCAGTTCACTCGCATCGTCGAGGAGCAACCAGCCCGCCTCTTTGGGCGGCGCGCCGCCGTTCAGGGCTCGCTCGAGCGGCAGTGTGTGCCGTACCCCGTCCCGCTCGATGCCGGCGCTCGCCTTGAGGATCAGCGCGGTGCCCTCCCGCACATGCAGGAGGGTCAGAGCTGCGCGGCTGACGCCGAGCACCAGCTCCGAGAGGCTGGCCGAGAGCTCGCTGACCGTATCGTGGGCGAGCGACGCGCCGAGCAGCGCCTCCAGCGCCTCCAGGTAGCGCGAATCCACTGCCACTATCCCGTCCAGGGCCGCCGCCGGAGGAGCAGAATCATTCGACTGGAACTTGTGTGGCTGCATCGGCCGCTCCTCTCGACCCCAGTCGCACTACGGTCCACTTTTCTCGATACACTACTTCGCGGCAGACTGCATCTGGGCGAACCATGCTGGTGCTGGAGCGTGCCCCGGCAGGGGGCATTCCGCAACGCCGATGGCGGCGCCGGCGGCGTGACAAATTGCCACGGTGATGTGGGGGCGGCACGGCATATGACGGGGATTCCATGCACGAGCTGCGCCGCCTCGGTGACGAAACATGATCGAAGAGCAAGAGCAGCCCTCCTTCAGGATCTACGAGGGGTCCCGCAGCGCCGACGCACCGCGCCTGGTGGTGGGGATCGGCGGGTCCGCAGGCGGCCTGGAGGCGCTGCGCGAGCTGTTGGGCTCCCTGGGCAGCCCGGATGGCATGGCGTTCGTGATCGTCGAGCACATGGACAGCAGCAGCAAGAGCCTGCTGCCGTCGGTCTTGCGGCAGTTCACTGCGCTGCCCGTCAGCGAGATCAGCGAAGGCCAGCGGCTCGCGCCCGACCAGATCTTCGTCGCGCCTCCCCACGCGAGCGTCGAGATCGACAAGGCGGCCTTTCGAGTGCGCCCGCTGGAGGGTGACGACCAGCGTCAGGCTCCGATCGACGCGCTCTTTTGTTCCCTGGCGGCGTCCTTCGGCGCTCGCGGCGTCGGCATCATTCTGTCCGGCGGCGGCAGCGACGGCATGCTGGGCGTGCAACAGATCGCCTACGAGGGCGGCATGACGCTGGCGCAGCAGCCCGAGCACGCCAAGCACGACAGCATGCCCAAGAGTGCGATCGCCACGGGCGTCGTCGACCACGTGCTCACCCCGAGCGAGATGGCGCGGGAGCTCTCGGCGTATGTCCGGCACCTGGGCGCGCTCGAGGCCGAGGCGGGGGCGCGCGCTGGCTATGATGCGGTGCTGCAGACGTTGCCGGAGATCTGCGATCTCTTGCAGAAGGCGACGGAGCACAATTTCAAACACTACAAGACGAGCACGCTGGTCCGGCGCATCCAACGGCGCATCCAGGTGCTGCGCCTGGACGCCAGTGAGGCGTACGTCGAGCGCTTGCGGCGTGACCCGGAGGAGCTGCATCAACTGTTCCGCGAGCTGCTGATCGGCGTGACGTCATTCTTTCGGGACAGCGCCGCGTTCGACGTGCTGGCTTCGGAGGTGATCCGGCCCCTGATCACGCAGCGCCGCCACGATCCGCTGCGCTTCTGGGTGACGGGCTGCGCGACGGGCGAAGAAGCGTACTCGCTGGCCATGCTCGTGCGCGAAGCTCAGTCGGTCATGGCCGAGCCGCCGGTGGTGCAGATCTTTGCGACCGATATCGATGAACGAGCGCTGTCGATCGCGCGCCTCGGCGTGTATTCCTCGAACATCACCGAGAACGTGAACACGGAGCGCCTGGAACGTTTTTTTCTGAAAAAGGGCAAGCGCTACCAGGTGATCAAGGAGCTGCGCGAGCTGTGCATGTTCTCGCCGCACAATCTGATCGCCGACGCGCCATTTTCCAGGATCGATCTGATCTGCTGCAGAAACGTGCTGATCTACTTTGGGCCCCACCTGCAGAAGAAGGTGATCCCTCTGTTTCACTATGCGCTGCGCCCGAATGGCTACCTGTTTCTCGGGCCCTCGGAGAGCCTGGGTGCACACAAGGAATTGTTCGCTCCCGTCAATGCCAAGTGCCGCATCGCCCAGCGCAAGGCCACGGCCATCAACGCACCGTCGCTGCTGAGTGGGGCGCTCAGCTATCGCGGGGCGCTGCGGATCCCTCCTGCCGAGGCCAGCGAGGAACCGGATCTGCACCAGCTCATGCAGCGCATCTTGCTCGACGAGTTCACCCCCAAGGCGGTGATCGTCACCGAGGATGGGCAGATCCTCTCGGCCTCCGGCGAGATGGATCGCTATCTGACGGTCACGGAGGGAACGTTCCAGAATAACGTGATCCGCCTGGCACGGCCCGGCCTGCGTGTGGGGTTGCGGGCAGCGCTGAGCGAAGCGACCAGGATCCGCCGCAAGGTGGTGCACGACAAGGTGTCCGTCCAGGTGGGTAGCGCGCTGCAGCGCGTACGCGTGACGGCGCAGCCCATGCCGCGCGTGGGCCAGGGCGTGGAGCTGTTTCTGATCGTTTTTCAGGACCTGGGTGCGCTCTTGCCGCGCGAAGGAGGCGCGGATGACAACCCGGACACGCTGAGCGACCAGGCAAACTCCCTGATTGAGCAACTCGAGGGGGAGCTGACGGCGGCCCGCGGTGATCTGGAGAAAACGATTGGCGATCTGGAGGCCGCCAACGAGGAGCTCAAGAGCTCGAACGAAGAGCTGCTCAGCATGAATGAGGAGTTGCAGTCCGCCAACGAGGAGCTGGAGACGTCGAAGGAAGAGGTGGTGGCCACGAACGAGGCACTGGCTCGCGCGCATGCGAACCTGTCGAACCTGCTGGCCAGCACCAGCATCGCGACGATCTTTCTGGATGGCGAGCTGAGGATCCAGAGCTTCACGCCGGCCGTGACCAGCATCTACAACGTGTTACCTTCGGATGTCGGGCGCCCACTCTCGGATCTCACGCACCGCTGCTTGCAAATGCCGGCGCTGCCCACGCCGGCAGAGTTGCGCCAGCGCTCCATGAGGCAGGAGGATGACGTGTTGACCGCGGACGGCGGCTGGTTCCTGCGCCGCTGCAACCCGTATCAAACGCATGAAGGCAAGGTCGAAGGCATGGTCGTCACCTTCGTGGACATGTCACAGGTCAAGCAAGCCAAGGAGGCGTCGCGGCATCACGAGCGCCAGCTGCAGCTGGTGACCGATTCGCTGCCGGTGTTGATCTCCTACGTGGATACCGAGCAGCGCTACCGTTTCAACAACCTGGCATACGAGCGCTGGTTTGGCGTGCCGCGCGATTCGTTGCGCGGGCGGCACGTGCGCGACGTGTTTGGAGAGGAGACCTACCGCACGGCGGCCCCCCACATCCAGCGCGTGTTGTCCGGCGAGGCCGTGGGCTACGAAGCGGAATTTCCTCAGCGCGATGCGCGGCGTATCATCCGTGCGGAGTACGTGCCCGATCGCGCGCCGGACGGCTCGGTGCGCGGCTACGTTTCGCTCAAGTATGACGTGACCGAGGAGCGGCGCATCGCCCAGAGCCTGGCGGTGGCCAAGCGTGCGGCAGAGGAGGCCAGCCTGGCCAAGAGCGATTTCCTCGCCAACATGAGCCACGAGATTCGCACGCCGCTGACGTCCATCCTCGGCTACGGGGAACTGCTGGAGACGCACACCACCGATCCCGATAACCTCGCCTGCATCGACGCGATCCGTCGCAACGGCAAGTACCTGATCGAGATCATCAACGACATCCTGGATCTGTCGAAGATCGAGGCGGGCATGCTACAGGCCGAGCTCGTGCGGGTGGCACCGGCGGGGGTGCTCCGAGATGTGGTTGATAGCCTGCGGGCGCGCGCCGCGGAGAAGGGCTTGACCCTGGACGTGGCGCACGATGGCCTATTGCCTGCGACCATCGAATGCGACCCGACCCGGCTGCGCCAGATCTTGCTCAACTTGCTGAGCAACGCCATCAAGTTCACCGAACAAGGCGGCATTCGCGTCAGCGCGCGCTTGCTCGCCGAGCAGCGCTTGCTCGAGGTGCGCGTGACCGACACCGGGATCGGCATCAGCCCCGAGCGTCAGAAGGCGCTGTTCGCGCCCTTCACCCAGGCCGACAGCTCGATCAACCGCCGCTACGGCGGCACCGGGCTCGGTCTGGCGATCAGCAAGCGGCTGGTCGAGTTGCTCGGGGGCAGTATCAGCGTCGACAGCGTGGTCGGCGTGGGCAGCACCTTCAGCTTCCGGGTGGGCACGGGCTCCCTCGATGAGGTGCCACTGACGCAAGAGGTGGCGCCAGCGCCGGGGATTTCCCGGCCGCCGCTGTCTCGCCTCGACGGGCGGCGCCTGCTGATCGTCGACGATCGGCGCGACATGCGCTACCTGATCCAGACCTATGTGGAAGAAGCCGGCGCCACGGCCGTGAGCGCAGCGGATGGCGCGGCCGCGGTCGAGACCGTGCGAGAAGCACTGCGCGCGGAAAAACCGCTCGACGCCATCATCCTGGACATGCAGATGCCGGTCATGGACGGCTTCCGTGCGGCACCGGCGCTGCGCGCCGCGGGCCACACGGGTCTGATCGTGGCCTTGACGGCGAGCGCCATGAAAGGGGATGAGGAGCGCTGCCGGGCCGCAGGCTGCGACGAGTATCTTTCCAAGCCGGTCGATCGCTTGCGGCTCTTGTACCTGCTGGCGCAAGGAAGGGGCGCAGCGCGGGCTGGGGTGCCACAGCCCGGGGTGGACGAGTTCAACGGAGCCGCGGCTGGACTCACCGCAGGGTCCGGAGTGCCTTCGGGAATGCCGGGCGGCGTCTCCCCGGGAGGAGGCGCCGCTGAATCCTCCGGAGTGTCATTCGGAGTACCTGCTGCCATGCCGTCTGCGGTTCCCACCGGCGCGCCCGCCGTGGCTGCGTATCGCCCGCGGGTGCTCTTGGTCGACGACAATCGGGATGCCATCGAGCTCCTGTCCATGTTTCTCGAGGAGCGCGGCATCGAGGCGGCCACGGCCCGCACCGGAGCGCAGGCTCTGGAGCGTGCGGCGGCGTTGCGCCCCGACCTGGTCGTGCTCGATCTCGGCTTGCCCGACATGGACGGCTACGCCGTGCTCGAGCACCTGCGAGCGATCGAGGCGCTGCGGGGTACTCGCTTCATCGCTCTCACCGGGCGCACGGGTCGCGACGATCAGCAACGCATGAAGGAGGCAGGCTTTCATCATCAGCTGAGCAAGCCCACGAATCTGGAGAAGCTGGTCGAGCTCATTCACAGCACCAAGTGAGCAGGCGCAATGCTGGCCAGAGCGGGCTGTGGCAAATTGGATCAGTCGCGCGCAGGCGGCTGCAGTCGGGCTTGCAATTTCCGCGCGCCTGGCGCGTTGCATGATGGATGATATACCGGCGCCAGCATGGCGATCCTTCGTGAGAATGGGCGCGCCGGTGCAGTACTATTCGCGCTACTGGGGATCGGCTGTCTTTCGACGGAAGAGCCCCTTTTCAGGGCGGTACCTGCTCCAGCATCGCGCATCGAGCCAGCGGCACGTGCCACTTCGGACACGGTAGGGCCGAGCGGCGTCCCGCTGCCGGTGGGCGCCGCGGAGGGCGTTTCTGGCGCCATCGAGCTCGCTTCACCCGAGCCGGCTGAGGACGAAGCGGAGGCGCAGCCGGTAAAGGACGCGGAGCGTTCCGAGACAGAGCTGACGCCCCCGCCACCACCAGCGCGCGAGCCCTGCTCCGAAGCCGAGCTGTTGCTCTGTGAAACATTCGAGAGTGCTGCCAGCGGTGCTTTTCCAGCGGCGGACCCCTGGCTGGCTGAGCTGCCGGGTTGCGGCACGCACGTCGTGGACGAATCGAGCGTGAGCGTCTCGGGCGTGAAGGCCTTGCGCGCCAATGCCGGCGGCTACCCGGAGTGCATGCTGCACGCGGAGCTCGGTCAGGACTTGGGCGAGGAGGCGGACCTGTATATCCGCTCCTGGGTTCGGCTCGGACCAGAGCCGGAATTGCGAGAGGCGTACCTCAGCCTGCTGGAGCTCGGTCCGCGCGAGAGTCAGGACGAGCCCGAGCTGCGCATCGGGTTGCGTCCCAGCGGGGGCAGCCTGTGCGAGGCCTTGCCGGGTCTGGACGTGAGCGTGAGCGGCATCGGGGGTGGGTCAGCCACGGACTGTTCGGGCGTCGTGCTCGAACCGGAGCGCTGGTATTGCCTGCAAGCGCACGTCACCCGGGAGGGCCAACGTCTCAGTGTCAGCCTGGCCGTGGACGGCGAGAGTGTCCTCGAGCAAGACTACGCGCGGCTAGGCCCTGGCTGGAACGCGCCGGGCTCGTACCTCAAGTTGGGGCAAGCCGCGTACGGCCCGAGCGCGCGCGGCGCCGTCTGGCACGACGACGTCGCCGTCGGTCGTCAGCCGCTCTCCTGTGCGCCCTAACTGAATCGCGCAGCTCGCTCCGGGCAATCAGCGTCCTCCGGACGCCGGAGCAGGCACTCCGGAGCCTCGGTCATGGTGGCCTGACGGGGCAGCGCCCATGCTGCCTGCCGGAGGTGTCGACATGTCAGCGAGAGAGGGGGCGCGCAGCGCAGGGGAGCCGGCCGAGGTCTACGAAGCACTGTTCGTGCCGGCGTTATTTCGAGACTGGGGTCCGGTGGTGAGCGGGCTCGCCGAGATCCGTGCAGGCCAGCAGGTGCTCGACGTGGCCTGTGGCACGGGTGCGCTCACCCGGGCCGTGGCCGAGCGTGTGGGGGCCGGGGGCGCGGTCGTGGGGCTCGACCCCAATCCTGGCATGCTGGCGGTCGCGCGGCGCACGGTGCCGAACGTCGAGTGGATCGAGGCGGCGGCGGAGGCCCTGCCGTTTGCGGATGAGCGCTTCGATGCGGTGGTGAGTCAGTTTGGCTGCATGTTCTTCGCGGATCAGCCCCGCGCGCTCGGCGAGATGTGGAGGGTGCTCCGCCCCCAGGGTCAGCTGGCGGTCGCGGTCTGGGATGCGCTCTCGCACTCGCCGGGGTACGCCGTGGTCGGGGAGCTGCTCGGTGAGCTGTTCGGCGCGTCCGTGGCGAACGCCTTCGCTGCCCCCTTCGTGCTCGGCAACGCCGACCGCCTGCTCGAGCTGTGTGCGGCGGCGGGCGTGACCGACCCCCGCGTCACCCGCCGCGAAGGCCGCGTGCGGTTCTCGTCGCTCGAGCAAATGTTAAACACCGAGCGCGCCTGCGTGTGGACACTGGGCGGCCTGTTAAATGATGCCCAGTTTGAGCAGCTCCTGGCGCGGGCCAGGCTCGCCCTGTCGCCTTTCGTGGCGCCGGACGGCAGCGTGTCGTTTGCGGTTCCGGCGTTGATCGTCACGGCGCAGAAGCGCAACCGAGCGGGGTTGGGGGGAAGCTAGCGGGAGCACTGCCACTGCGGGTGCGTGCGGTGCAATTGCTCGCCCGGGCGCTCAGGCGTAGTCTCCCGTGCATGGCCGACGCCTCGCCGACGCCAGGTGCCGAGGGGGATCGGGGTAGCGACGTGTTGTCCGACGTGTTGCGTGCCGTCCGCCTCACGTCGGCGCTGTTCTTCTACGTCGAGGCCTCGTCCCCGTGGGTGGCCGAGGCTCCGCGCGCGGACGTGATGCTGCCGATACTGCTGCCGCAGGCGCAGCACATCGTCTCGTATCACCTGCTGCTCGACGGTGACTGTTACTGCCAGATCGAGGGCAGCCCGCCCGTCTTGTTGCGCGCGGGAGACATCGCCGTCATTCCGCACGGCGATCGCTACGCCATGTCGAGTCGCCCCGGTATGCTCGGCACCTACTCGCAGGCAGAGATCTGCAGCTGGCTGGAGCAAGCCGTGGCTCGCGCCATGCCGGACCCTTTCGTGTTCGTCGAGGGCGGCGGGCAGGGCGAGTCGCGCCGCGTGTTGTGCGGCTTTCTCGGCTGCGACGCCTTGCCGTTCAACCCGGTGCTGGCCCACTTGCCCGCGCTCTTGCACCTGCGCGCACCTCGAGGGCACGATGATCGACTCGAGCGGTTGATCGCCATCGCCCAGTCGGAGTTGCAGGAGCGGCGCCCCGGCAAGGAGTGTGTGCTGTCCAGGATCGGGGAGCTGATGTTCGTCGAAGTGCTGCGCCGCTACCTGACCACGGCCCCGGGAGAAAGCCAGACCTGGCTGGCTGGGTTGCGCGATCCGCTGGTCGGTCGCGCGCTCGGGCTCTTGCACCAACATCCGGCGCAGGCGTGGACGGTGGACGAGCTCGCGCGGCGCATCTCCGTGTCGCGTTCGGTGCTCGCGGAGCGGTTCAGCTCGCTCGTGGGGCGGCCGCCGATGCAATATCTCGCGCAGTGGCGCATGCAGCTGGCCGCGGCGCGCCTCGCCGATGGGCAGGTGAAGGTGTCGGCGGTCGCGCTCGAGGTGGGCTACGATTCCGAGGCCGCCTTCAGCCGGGCCTTCAAGGCGCTGGTCGGCGTGCCGCCGGCAACCTGGCGGGCGCAGCGAGCCGCCCGGAGCTAGCGGCCGCCGCGGGGCGGGGGAGACCGTTGCGCGAGGCAGCGCCCGCGCGCCCCCGGAGTGCCTCTATTGATAACGATAACCATTTCTATTTTGGGCGGTTCCTGCTAGCCAGAGTCGCGGCAGGTATCCTTTGCGCGCCGCACTCGTCTTCCTCCGCATTCTGCTGGCCGTGGTCGGTGGCTACGGCGTCAGCGCCGCCCTGAGCGCCGGGCTCGCCTGGGGGTTGCCGCGCGTCAGCAGCACGCCGCGGGGAGAGGCCGTGGTGCTGGCCGGCATGCTCGGCTTTGTGGTCTATCTCGGCGTGCTGCTCGGGGCGCTGGCCTGGCCCGGCCGGCGGCGCGGCGCTGCCTCTCGGCCGAGCTTTCGTCGCTCGATGTCGGTGCTGCACACCTGGGCGGGCCTGGTGCTCGGCGCCGTGCTGTTTGCGGTCTTCTGGATGGGCACGCTCTCGGTGTTCGATCGCGAGATCGATCGCTGGATGATGCCGTCGACGCGGCTCGCTCCGCCACCCGCATCGCTCTCGCTGGACGACACGGCCCGCAAGGCCGCCGAACGACTCGCGCCCGGCGCGAAGCAGTGGTCGATCACGCTGCCCAGCGAACGGACACCGGTGCTGCAGCTGCGCTACCCGGACCCGGCGGGCGGCGACTCGGTGTTGCGCTACCTCGATCCCAGGAGCGGTGCGCTGCTTTCACCCCCGGGTACGAAGGGCGGCACGGGGTTCATCTTTCCGTTCCACTTCAGCTTGCACATCGCCTGGCTGGATCTCGGCATCTGGCTGGTAGGGCTGGCCGCGATGGCGCTGCTCGTGCTCGTGGTGTCCGGCGTGGTGATCCATGCCCACTTTTTCAAAGAGTTTTTCACCTTCCGCCCGCACAAGGCACTGACGCGCAGCAGTCTGGATCTGCACACCACCATGGGGGTGCTGGCGCTGCCCTTCCATTTCGTGATGCCGCTGTCGGGGCTGATCATCTTCTTCTCGCTGTTTTTTCCGGGCACCTGGCAGGCAGCGTTCCAGGGTGACCGCGCCGCCTTCAATCGCGAGGTGTTCGGCGGCTACCAGCGGCCCCGGGCAGGGGAGCCCGCACCGCTCGCGTCGCTCGACGTGATGCGAGCACGAGCCGAGGAGCTCTGGGGCAAGGGCACGGTGAGTTCCTTGCGCGTGATGCATCCGGGGGATGCGGCCGGCCACGTGGAGGTGCGCCGCACGTCTGCGGATCAGGTCGCGCTGAGCCGGGAGCAGCTGTACCTCGACGCCGTCACCGGCAACGTGCTCGGGCGCGCAGAGGGCCAGCGGCCCGTGCTCGGCGTGCAGCGGTTCGTCGCCGGGATTCACTTTCTCCAGTTCGACGACTGGGCGCTGCGTTGGCTGTATTTTCTGGCGGGCCTCGCCGGGTGCACGATGATCGTGACGGGCTTTCTGTTCTGGCTCGAGTCGAGGCGCAGCGAGCACGCTCGGCAAGGCCTGGCCGGCGTGCGCGTGGTGGAAGCGCTCACGATCGGCAGCGTCACCGGTATCGTCGTGGCCACGCTCGCCTTCTTCGTGGCCAATCGCTTGCTCCCGGCGCAGGCGAGCCTGTGGGGTATGCCGCGCGAGCAGCTGGAGATGGTGGCGTTTTACGTGAGCTGGCTCGTCACGTTTGCACACGCCGCGCTGCGCTCGCGAGCGGCCTGGGCCGAACAGTGTTGGGTGATCGCCGGGCTCGCCGTGACGGCGGTGGTGCTCAACGCGTGGACCACCGGAGATCACGTGTTGCGAGCGCTGGGGCGCGGCGCCTTCGGAGTCGCCGGCATGGATCTGCTGTTGCTCGTCGCTGCGGCGCTGGCCGCAGCTGCGGCGCGGCGGCTGGAGCGGCGTCCCCTGCGCGCGAGCGCCGTGCGAGGGGCGCAGTCCCACCTGGAGAATGCAGCGGGCGTGGGCCGGGCAGCACATGGCTAGAGGTGCCCTCGCTGCGGCGGTCTTTGCCGCCAGCTATCTGGGCTGCGCGCTGCTCGCGCTGCGCCAGAGGCCGCATTTTCGTGCCGTGTCCGCGCAGGCGCCGAGCGCGCGGCCATCGGCGGCGTTGCGCGCTCGCTTGCTGTACGCGGGCAGCCTCACCCTCGTGCTGAGCTTGTGCTGCAGCTGGCTGGCTCACGGTGTCAGCTTTGGGAGCCTGTACTGGGTGCTCGCGCTCGGGGCCACGAGCGTGGCCGTCACGTTCACCCTGACCTGGCGCCCGCACTGGCTCGGGGCCGTGCTGCGCGGCGTGTCGGCCGGGTCACAATCGTCACAATCGTTGCTCGGCAGAAACTGAGTGGAGCAAGGCAGGACGTCACACCGAGGGGGCCTGGACACAATGCTGAAATGCGTTGGCGGACTCGTGACGCTGTGAGTGTTCGACGAGGGTCCTCGTTGAAATTGCGTCCCGAGCCCGCCTTTTTGACTTCTCAGCTCTGGTTCTAGGGTAGGAGAGTGTGTTACCCGCTGACGCGCGGTCAGTTGGCGCGTCGCCAGTTGGTTCGCGAATGGTTGGCATGCCGGCGGTCGGCACGCCGCTGTTCCTGTCTCGCGGTGCAACTCAGCGCCAGCACGAGGCTTCAGTCGTCTCGCGGGTCCCGGTGCCCGCTCTCGTTCCCCCGCGGGTCCCGGTGCCCGCTCTCGTTCCCCCGCGGGTCCCGGTGCCCGCTCTCGTTCCCCCGCGGGTCCCGGTGCCCGCTCTCGTTCCCCCGCGGGTCCCGGTGCCCGCTCTCTCGGATGGAGTAACGTGTCCAGAAACGTCTCGCGCGCGCAGCCGCCGCCCGAGTTTTTCACACCCGAAGAGCCCGCGCTTTCGAGCGATGCGGCTGCTCCGGAAGGCCTGCCGGCGGGCTACCAGCTCGGCAACTACGTCGTGCAGGAGTGCATCGGGCGTGGGGCCATGGCCAGCGTGTATCGGGCGGAGCATTCGCTGCTGAAGAAGGCGGTGGCACTCAAAGTGATGGCGCCGGCGTTGCACGCGAGCGCGGAGGCCAGAGCGCGTTTCTTGCGCGAGGCCCAGGCCGTGGCCGCCATCGCCCACCCGCACGTCGTTTCGATCACTGACGTCGGCCTGGCCGACGGCATGCCGTTTCTGGTGATGGAGCTGCTCGAAGGGGAGGATCTGGAGCAACACCTCGAGCGCCACGGACAGATGCCGAGCACGGAGCTCGCTGCGCTCGCGTTGCCGATCGTGGCAGCGCTCGCTGCGGCCCACGACGCGGGCGTGATCCACCGGGACCTGAAGCCCGGCAACATCTTTCTGGCGCGCGGGTTTTCGCAGCTGACCCCAAAAGTTCTCGACTTTGGTATCTCCAAGCTGTCGAACTCGGCGCAGCCGGCGGGCCTGGCGGTCACGGCATTTGATCAGCTGCTGGGCTCGCCCCTGTATCTGCCACCGGAGGCCCTGCAGGGGTCTCGCGAGCTCACGGCTCGTTCCGATCAGTATTCACTGGGGGTCGTGCTGTACGAGTGCGCGACCGGGCAGGCGCCGTTTTTTCGAGAGGATTTGGTGCCGCTCTTGACCGCCATCTCGGAGGGGTCCTGCGCAGCGCCGCGCCAGCTGCGGCCGGAGATCCCGTTGCCCCTGGAGCGCGCGATCGTGCGGGCCATGAGCGTCGATCCGCGCCGGCGTTTCGCGCACATCCGCGATCTGGGTCGAGCGTTGCTGGAGGTTGCGGACGTGCGCACGCGGCATGTCTGGGCTCCGGTGTTTCTCGAGCCCAGCGTGCTGGCGGCAACTGCGCCGGCCACGGCTGCAGCGGTCACCACCGCGCTCGTCACCACTGCGTCGGGCGCGGAGCCAGCGCTGCCCGCAGTGCCGTCTCGGCCTGGCCGGCGCGCGTCGTCGGCGCGGCGCGGTCCGCTCGGAGCGCTCTGCCTACTCGTGGCGGGAGTCGCGTTGCTCGTACTGGCGGTCGGTCGCATGCGCCAGGACGTCCATCTCACGGTGCAGGAGCCGGCCCTCGCGATCTCGCGGCTGGAAGCGGCGGTCCCCGCCGAGTCGGCTCCTCGCCTGACGGCGGTTCCGCCCGAGAGCGAGCCGGCGCTGGCTTCCTCGCCCCTCGAGAGCACGTGGGTCGCGGCGCCCGCGGCTGCGGCTACGCAGGCCGCCGTCGCGGAGGCTCCCGCAGCGGAGGCTGTGGCGCCAAAGGCGCGCAAGCGTCGCGCAGCGGGCGACCGAGCGCGCGGTTCCGACACGGAGCGTGAACTGCGGAACCTGTTTTTCCCCGACGGGAGCGAGCAGCCCAGCCGGGAGCGCGAGGGGCGCCGAGCGGCGAGCGAGCCGCCAGCGTCGGCCAATGAAGCGCCCTTCTTTGATTGAGGAGCAAGCTAGCATGAAGCTGTATCGTTCGCTGCCCGGCGCGCCCGGGCTCGCCGTGTCGTGTGCCGTGTTGCTGGTCGCGCCCGGGCTCCGCGCCGAGCCTCGCGCGGCCGCGCCCGCCACCTCGCTGTCCCGCTCGGAGACCCTGATCGAGCAAGGCATGGACCTGCGGCAGAGCGGCCAGGAAGAAGCAGCACTCCCGTTGTTCGAGGAGGCGGCAGCGCTCGAGCCGGAGTCGGTGCGCGCGCGCGTTCACCTGGCGGCTACCCATCAGGCCCTGGGTCATTGGGTCGAGGCCGACGCGCTGTTGACGGAGGTCCTGAGCGCGCCGGATGACCCGTACCTCGAGCGGCATCGCGCGACGCTGGAGCGGGCGGCGGAGTTCGTGGGGCGTCATCTCGGGAGCCTGATGTTGTCGGGGCAGCCCGCCGGAGCGGAGGTGCAGCTCGATGGGCGCACACTGGGTGTGCTGCCGCTGCCCGACGCCGTGCGCGTGCCCGTGGGCTCGTACCAGCTCGAGGTGCTCCGGGAGGGGTACTATCCGCTGCGGCGCCCGCTGGTGATCAGCAGCGGCGCCGTGCTGCGGGAAGCCGTGGCACTCGCTCCCTTGCCGGCGGACCCGGGCGCGGCGGTCGCCAACGGCGAGGCCTCCGGCCGCGACACGGCGTCGGCAGGCACGGGCGGGGGCAGCCCGGCCTGGCTCTCCTGGACGCTGACGGGTTTGACCGCCGGCGCGGCCATCACGACGGGCGTGGCGTTGGTCGTGCGCAACCAGCACGCGTCCGAGTGGAACAGCGCAGATTGCCTGCAGCCCGGACGCACGCGCGGGGAAGTCTGCGGCGCTGAGCTGGATGCCGGAAAGACCGCCGAGAGCGTCGCCTACGTCAGCGGTGTGGCGACCCTGCTGTTCGCGGCGGGTGCCGCCGTGAGCTGGACGCTGGGAGAGCCAGCGGCGAGCGAGGCACCGAACGCCGTTGCCTCGCAGAGCGCTGCCTCGGCGCGTGTTGCGCTGACCCGTTGCAGCTTGACCCTGGGCGGCGCCCTGTGCGCCGGATCGTTCTGAACGGAGCCTGCCGCATGTACCTTTCGAACGCTCTGGACCGAACCCGCCGGGGATGGGTCTGCCTGGCGGGTTGCCTCGCGGTGCTGTCCCTCTCCTGCACCCAATTCGCCAGCGAGTTCGACTCGCTGCCAGCGCAGGCCGGTGATGAGACCCGCGTCGCCGCCCTCTTGACCGGTCCCGGCGATTGGTCGTGCGTTGCCGACGCCCCGTCGCTGGTCGGCGACTCGAGCGCTCCGCAGCCGCTCACCTATGCCTTCAGCGTGACGGATTTCGTCACCGGGGCCGCGATTTCCGACGTGCAGGTGCGCGCTTGCTTTCGCCCCGACGTCGGCTGCGATAGTCCCGCAACGCAGTACGTCGCGCCGGGCAGGGACGGCAAAGTGCGGGTCGAGCTGTACTCCGGCTTCAACGGCTATCTAGAGGTCACCAGCGAGGGCATGCTGCCCGTGCTGTTGTTCTTTGCCGCGGAGTGGTCGAGCGAGTTCCTGGCGGAGCTGGAGCAGACGCCCCTGACGCTCTTGCCGGTGCCGGCGCTCCAGGCGCTGGGGGACTCGGCGCGCGTGCAGCTCGAGCCGGGGGGCGGGGTGCTCGGCATCACCGCCTTCGACTGCGCTGGCGCCGCGGCGTCCGGCGTGCGGCTCGAGGTGGACTCGAGCGGAGTGCCCTACGCGTTCGTGAACGATCTGCCCGTACTGAACCAAGACGTGACCAGTGAGCAGGGCCTGGCCGGCTTCGTCAACGTGTCGCCCGGCGTGGTCGTGCTGCGCGGATTTCCGCAAGGCTCGAGCACCCCGCTGACCGTAGAGACTCTACTGGTGCGCGGCGCGTGGCTGACGAGCCTGAGCCTGTTGCCGGGCTTCGTGCGTTAGCCTTTGGCTAACGCCGGGCTTTCCACAGCCACCAGCGCACGCCGACGCACAGAAAGCGCCAGTCCTTGAAGAACTCCGGCGGCTTTCGCTCGAAGGCATGTCCGACAAATTGCAGGATCCAGCCCACGGTAAATAGCCCGCCCACGAGCCACCACAGGCTCGGCAGAAACAGCGCCGGCACGATCGCGAGCCCGGAGCTGACGATCAGGGGAATGCCGAGCGTATGGCAAAGCCGGTTGATCGGGTGCTGGTGACTCTGCTCATACTGGGCGATCCACTCGTCCCAGCTGCGTTCGCTCAGGAGTGCCACGATGGCCTCCTGCCGGTGGGGCCGCACTGCTTGCCGGGCTCAGTTCGACGAGATCGACAGATGGCCTGAGAAAGAAAAGCTGACATCTACTGCCCAGTGATCTTGAGGCAGTATGCCCGAGACGGCCAGATCGTAGAAAGCGCCTTCTTTGCCCCAGTACTTCAGCACGTCCGAATCTCGATCGGTGCGTAGCGCGATGACCTTACCGGCCGCCCCGGTGCTGGGCCGTTCGTAGCTGGCCACCACCCGCGGCGGCGGTGCGTCGGGCGAGCGGGAGGTCAAGGTCAGCGTCAGCGACTCGATGAAGGACAGATCCTCCATCGTGCCCCGGGCCGTCACCTGGGCCGACAATGGATGCAGCTCCGGGTCGAGAAAGTCGGGCAACTCCATCCCGCTGGGGTGGTCGAACTGCGTTTCCAGGCTGGTCGTGACGTCGGTCACGCCGGGCACGCGGGGAACACCGTCAAAGCCGACATCGGTTTGGGTGACCACCACCTCGGGAATGTCAGCACTTGCCGAGCAGCCGACGCCTGCGAGCGCGGCGGCGAGGATGGTCCACAGAGCGGGTTGGAAGGAGGATGAGCGGGTCACAGTTGTACGATGAGTCCGAGGTTGAGAGTCGGGGAGAAGGCGTTCAACACGGGGTCTTCCGTGATCGTGATGGTGGTCGTGCCATTGGCGACCCCGCCGCTGCCGGGCGGATCGAGCAGGCTGTCAAAATGATGGATGGTCATGTGCAGCCAGCTGATGCCGCCACGCGCGAAGAACGTGAAGCGATCGCCACCAAATTCCATGCCCACCCGCAGGTTGACGTAGTCGTAGCCGACGCTCTTCAAGAGCTCCTTGGCGTCGTCGGCCTCGCCGGCGATGCTGCCGACCAGGCCGTTGGCGTCGCCCTCGAAGTAGTGCCCGTAGGCGAGCCCGAGCGACGGGCCCCAGCCGAACGGTAGATACTCACCGCCCAGCCGCAAACCGGGGCTGACCCCGTTGTAGCCGAGCCCCGCGTGCACGCGCGCCTGCGGCAGCGGGCGAAACACGAACGAGGTCATGATGCCGTCCGGTACGCCGAGGTCCAGCATGGCCCCGTACTTCCGCGGCGGGCGCGTCGGCTGAGCCGGGCCCGTGCCGGTGTAATGGGTCGACTCGTAGCTCGCCGGAGGCGCGCTCAGCACCGCCGGGTTGGCTGCATCCCCGAGCGGCGGCGCCGGCGGGGCGAGCGCGGTCTCTGCCGCGCTGTCGGCGCCGACGTCCTGCGCGCGGGCCTCCGACAGGTTTCCGAGCACTGCAGCGACGCCGAGGACGGAATATCCTGCCGTCCGACCCCAGGTCATTGCCTTCCGTTTGCAGCCCATTTCATGCCTCACTGTCACAGTTCAGTGGACGGCTTTGGCGCGGATTTCCATAGTCGAATCTTTTGCGCCGTCGGGACGGGTGATGTGCCGATAGGGTGCTAGATCGCCTCGTTTTGTGCTGGTCTAGCTGGCTGTGTCTCACTGGTGCAGCACCAGAGGCGAGTGCGCACGGCGCGGGCCCGCCCGTTTCAGCTTGGGCCGGTCCGAGGGCGGGGGCTGCCTCTCGCCCGGGGGATGGCGTATGAGGTCAGGCACCTCGAGGGCCGCGCCGGCGACTGGGTGCCGCTACTGGTGCAAGAGTTGGGGCAGGCGCTGTCGCGCCGTCCGCGCTCGGCAGACTAGCCAGGCGAGGCCCGGGCGTCCCCCCTCGAGGAGCGCCCAGTTCGGCGTTACAGCGGGCTGACGAAATCCCACGTCATGGGCCCGGCCTCGGGCGGATAGCCGTGCGTGGAGCCGTCGTATCCGCCCTCGCCGTGCTCACACCAGCGCACCGGCAAGCCGTCCTCGCAGCCCTGATAATCGGCGCAGCGGAAGATCCCCATGCCGGCATCTCGCGCCGCGCGCACCTCGGCATGGACCTCCGCGAGCGGCGGCACGGTCTCGCTGCTGCAGCCGTTCTGCTGCGCGTAGAAGTCGCGCGCCTCTTGCCCGAGCGCGAAGGGCACGCTGGTGTCGTCGACGCCGTGGACCACCAGGGCGGCAAAGCGCCCCTGGCAGTCGGTCTTCTCCAGGCGCTCCCCCGCGCCCGGCGCGATCGCCAGGAGCTGGTCCCCGCGGCGGCAGCCCAGGATGTTGCTGAAGTGTGCTCCGGAGCTGGTGCCGAGCGCGTAGACGCGCCGCTCATCCACGCAATAATTGGCCTTGGTGAAAGCCAGGAGATCGTCGAAGAACTCCACGTTCTGGTCGCGCGTCTCGTTCGTCCACGAGGTGCCGAAGGAGCGCACGTAGATCACGATCGACTTGCCTTCGAGGCCCATCTGCACGCCGTTGCAGTTGCCACCGCCGCGGCAGCTGACCTCGGTGTTGTTTGCCCCGTGAAATACCAGGCCCAGGGCGTACGGCGTGTTCGGGTCGTAGCCGGGCGGCACCGTGATCAGGTAGTGGCCGTCCTGCCCTCCCGTGCTCAAGATCTGCTGCCCGACGGGGGGAGAGGCATTGCCGCAGCCCGCGCTCGGGTGTGCCGTGTGGTCGCTCGGTGGGAACAGGTCCATGACGGGCTCGGGCTCGCCGTCCCCCGCGCCCGCCGACGCCGAGCCGGCAGAGCCTGCGCTGGCCGAGCCGCTGGGGTCCGTGGTGTCCCCCGCGTTCAGCGGCGGCGTTATGGTTTGGCGCTGCGTATTGACGCCGTCCGAGCAGGCAGTGGCGGTGACGCCCAGCGCCAGCACGGCCCAGGGGAACCGGAACACCACGGTTGACCATCGTCTTGGCATGCGGGGGCTCGTAGCACGCCGCGGGCGGGCGCAGGACGGCAGCGCCCCACCAAAACGATCATCGTTCCAGACAGATGGCAACATGCCAGCGCGGCTAGACGGACGCCGAACGTCGGCGGCAGACCGGCGTGGACGGCTGCCCCGAGTCAGCGCACTCCCGATGCCGGCACCGACTCGGGGGCGGAGCGCAACATGCCGTAGCGCTCGAGCCGCCGGTAGAGCGTCTTGCGATCCAGGCCGAGCACCAGCGCCGCCTGCGATTTATTGCCGTGCACGGCCTCGAAGACGCGCAGGATGTAGCGGCGCTCGATCTCTTCCAGGGAGAGCAACTCGGCGGGCTCCTGCGCCGCCACGAGCGTTTCACCGTGCCGCGTGTCTCGCACCTTGTCGGGCAGATCTGCCTTTTCGACCAGGTTGCCCCGGGCCAGCACGGCCGCGTGCTCCATGCAGTTGGCGAGCTCGCGCACGTTGCCGGGCCAGGGGTACGTCATCAGGCAGCGCTCCGCGTCCGGCGACAGCTCGCAGGGCTGGTTGTGCGAGCGCTCGGTGAAGCGGTGCAAGAAGTAGTTGGCGAGCAACAGCACGTCGGTGCCGCGCGCACGGAGCGGCGGCAAGGTGATGGGGATGACGTTGATGCGGTAGTAGAGATCGGCGCGGAAGCGGCGCTCCTCGATCGCGGTCTCGAGGTCCTGGTTGGTCGCGCAGATCAGGCGCACGTCCACCGGCGCTTCTCGGTCGGAGCCGAGCGGGCGGACCTGGCGCTCCTGCAGCACGCGCAGCAACTTGGGTTGCAGCCCGAGCGGCATGTCGGCCACCTCGTCCAGAAACAAGGTGCCCCCCGAAGCGCGCGCGATCAGCCCCTCGCGCGCGACGCGCGCGTCGGTGAAGGCGCCCTTGGTATGACCGAATAGCTCGCTCTCGAGCAGCGGCTCGGGGATGGCCGCACAGTTGACCGCGATGAAGGGGCCCGACGCGCGCGCGCTCTTGGCGGTCAGGGTGCGCGCCAGGACCTCCTTGCCGGTGCCCGACTCGCCGCTGATCAGCACGCTGGCCTCCGAGGGCGCGGCGCGCTCCACGATCTCGTAGACCGAACGCATGGCGGGGCTGCCGCCGAGCAGGTCGCCGTAGCTGCGCGTCGCGGCGATCTCCTTGCGTAGCTCGGTGACTTCACGGTGCAGCGCGCCGTGGCCGATGGCGCGCTCGAGCGTCACGCTGGCCAGCTCCACGTCGAGGGGCTTGGTGAGAAAGTCGTAGGCCCCCGCGCGCATCGCGTTGACCGCGGCATCGATGCTGCCGAAGGCGGTCATCACGACCACCGGCAGGCCGCGGTGCCGCTGCACGAGCCGTGCGCAGAGCTCGAACCCGTTCAGGTGACCCATGCGCACGTCGGTCAGCACCACGTCGAACGGGCGGCGCTGCAAGAGCTCTTCCGCGGCGCAGGGGTCGGTAGTCCAAACGACCTCGAATTTTGCGGGGTCCAGCCCCTCCGCCAAGAGCTCGCACATGCTCTTGTCATCATCCACGACTAAAACCAAATGACTCATGCCGACCTCAACCGCTGGTGATCCGTCTCGCCGTTCTCGCGCGAGACGCTCGCGCTGGACGGCAAGTGCACGGAGAAACGACTGCCACGCCCGAGGGCGCTGTCCACTGTGAAGAAGCCGCCATGCTCCTGCACGATGCCGTAGGCCACCGAAAGCCCGAGGCCGGTGCCCTCGCCGACCTCCTTGGTGGTAAAGAAGGGTTCGAACACGCGCGCCATGACCTGGGGCGCCATACCGGGGCCGGTATCCTCGACGTCGATCACGACGTATTCATCGCGCGCCGCGCCCTCGGCCGTTCGGGCGGGCGTGGTATGCACCCCGAAGCGGACGGTCCCCCCCGATTGCAGCGCCTGCAGCGCATTGACGGTCAGGTTGCTCAACACCTGCTCGAGCTGGCTCGCGTCTGCGTCGATGCGAACGTCACTGGCGAGCGGCCCCAGGGCAAGCGCCGTGCCTTGCTTCTCGGCCAGCGGCTGGAGCAGGCCCACCACGTGCTCGACCAGCTCGCTGGCGTCCGCGGGCACGCGCCGAGACTCGCGCGTGCGCGCGAAGTCGAGCAGTTGGCGAATGATCTTGGTCATGCGTGAGACTTGTTCCTCGATGATCTGGGCGTTGCGAGCGGCGTCCTCGCGCACGCCGGGCGCGCTGCGAATGATCTTGGCGCGCCCGAGCACCACGTTCAGCGGCGTGCCGAGTTCATGTGCGATGCCGGACGCCAGCTTGCCCGCGGTGGCCAGCCGATCGGCGTGGCGCAGTTGATTGAGGGCCTGCAGCCGCCCGTCGGTCTCGGCCGTGAGCTCCTCCCGATGTTGCTCGAGCAGGCTCGCCATGTGGTTCATCTCGCGCGCCAGCTCCCCGAGTTCGTCGGGTCGCCCTGCGGCGCAGCGCGTGCCAAACTCGCCGTCGCCGATGCGGCGCGCCTGGGCCACCAGCGCCTGCACCGGGCGCATTACGAGCAAGACCCCGAGCAACAGGTTGCTCGCCGCGCACCAGGCCAGAATGCCGAGCCCCCCGAGCACCGCACGCACCACGGAGCCCGTGACGTAGCGTTGCCGTGGCTCGAGCGACTCACGGATCTCGATGAAGCCCGCGCCGGCGGGACCCTGCACCGGCGCAAAGGTGACCATCTCGGAAGCGTTGCTCGACGCCTGCTGGACCACCTGCAGCAGGCCGTCCGGCGTTGGGGACAGCTCCGGGCCGGGCGCGCCCGGGCTACCTGCGGGGACCCAGCGCGACTGCAGCAGGCCCTCGGTCTGGTTGACCCGAGACAGCAGGCCGAGCGCTGCGGCTTGCCCGTCGCGCTCCCAGGTCATCAGAAAGGCCGGGGCCAGGGCATGCGCCAGCACCCGGTGGTCGCGCTGGAGATCGATATCGAACAGCCCGAGCTCGCGACGGAAGTTCAGCGCGGTGCTGCCGGCCACGACCAACAGAATCCCGAGCAGCGCGAACAACAAAAATCGGAGCGCGAGCTTCATGGCGAACCGGGGCAGGAGGAACTGGGCAACTGCCTCCAGGGGCCGTGTTCCAAAAGTCGTGCCGGAGTCAGATTATTCCCCAACTGTCCCGCCGTGCCCCGGCCTGGGCCCGGCGGCAGGTAGCGTTTCAGAGGCAGTTCTGGCTGTCGGCGAGTGGGCTGACGGTCGAGCGCCGGAGCCGTGGCTGGGGCGGTGCCGCCGTCCGAGTGTCCCGGGAGGTCTGGCCACTTGGGGAGTTCTGGGACAATCGGCTGCGGAGATCTGGGACACAGGGGCAGCGGTAGCAAGGGGCTGGATGCCGCTCGGTCAGGGCAAAGACTCGGCAGCGCGCGAGGAAAATCAGTGCGCGGCGCGCCCGAGCGGCCGCGGCACGCACCTTGCTGAGTAGCCAGCCATCGGCCGCACACGCCGACTTCAGGAGATCGCAATCATGAAAACAGCCATGACCAGTGCATTCGTCTTCACAGCAGCGCTCGCTCTCGCCGGCGCTGCATCGGCTCGCAGCGTGCCGACCTCACACGGCGCGGACAAGCCGCTCGCCGCCTCCGAGGCGGACAAGAAGGCTAAACCCCCTGCCGAGAGCAAGGACAAGACGAACTGCAAACACGACAAGAACCATCCATGCAAAGGGTCCGACGCCAAGTCTGGCCACACCAAGTAAGGGGCGAAGCCCGGCGCCCAGCGCGTCGGGCTTGCCAAATTTCTCTGAGGCGATCGTGAGCACGGCGAGCCGAACGCGAGGTTGTGATTCGGTGACCGCCGGGAGGTTCCCGTGACGGAGATGGCAAAAGCAGAGGCGCTCGGGGCAGGATCGATCCGGAAGGTGCCGGAGGCTCCCCGTCTCTTGCTGGCGGAGGACGACGCCGATCTACGAGTGCTTCTGGCGGAGCAATTTCGCCGCGCAGGTTTCGAGGTCGTCGAGGCGGAAGACGGTACGGCCGTCGTCGAGTGTCTGGCGCAGTCGATCCTGAGAGCCGATCCCCGCGCCAGCTATGATCTGATCGTGTCGGACATTCGCTTGCCGGGGCTGAGCGCGCTGGACGTGCTCCGTGGGGCGCGCAGCGCGCTGGAGACCACGCCGGTGATTCTGATCACGGGGTTTGGAGATCGGCGCACCCACGACCGCGCCCTGTTGCTCGGCGCGTCGGCGGTGTTCGACAAGCCGATCGACATCGATGACTTGATCGACGCTGCGCGGCGCCTGATCTCGCGAGGCGATGCTACCAGGCGCCGGTGAAGGAAATATTGCCGCCGTCGGGGTTCCAGCGGGCGGCGAGCGACAGATCTCGGCCCGGCTCCCCCGGGCTCGGGGGTGCGGTCAAGAGCAGGGTCACTCCCGCGCCCAACGCCGCGAGTCCAATCCCCGCGCTCACCCCGGCCCAGGTGGCCTTGGTCTGAGCGCTCTCGCCCATTTCGACGCCGGCGGGATTGCAGAGCTGCGTGAGGTCTGGCCGGCACTGGGCCTCGGCATCGCTGTTGTCCCCGCGCGCGAGCAGCGCCAGGACGCCACCCGTGACGAGGCCGGCGCCGCCCGCTCCGAGCAGCACCCAGCCCAGCGTCTTCTGCGTGTTGTTGGCGAACGTGGGCGCGGGCTCCGTCGGTGGCGGCGTGGGCGCCGCGAGCACGGTCTGCTCGATGCGCTGGTCCTCGAGCGGCGGCACCACGATGTGCTCCTGGCGCGGGCCCTCCGCGATGTTCACGCTGGTCGACCAGGGTTTCTTGCCCGGGGCGCCCGCCTCCACGAGGTGCGGGCCCGGGTCGACGGGGATCGCGCTGTTCCACAGCGCGTCCGAAATGGCCTTGCCGTCTCGCTTGATCTCGAGCACCACGCCGGGGGTGGGCGTGACTTCCACGGTGAGGTAACTCAGCTTCGGTTCGAGATTGCGCGCGTTCTCGACGGCGATCGGCTCCCGGTCGTCCTTGCGATCTTTGGCCATGTACGCCGCTTCGCGGAACGTGGCCCAGGCGCTGGCCGTGCGCCCCAGCTGTTGATAGCAATCCGCCAGATACAAGAGCGTGCCCACGCCGGGGTCGAAGCGCTGGCTGGCTTCGAGCTTGGGGCACGCTTCGGCGGGCAGCTTGCGCTCGAGCAGCGCCAACGCTTCGTTGAACAGGCTCTCGGCCGTGGCGCTGTCGGTGGCCGATTGTGCGTGGGCGGTCCGGCTCGGCAGGGCCGCACAGGCCAGCGTCAGCGCCAGTAGCCGGGCGGCACGAGCCGCGGCGGGGCGGCGCTCGAAGGGAGGAGTCTTTCGGGGCGGCACCCTCTCACTTACGGCTGCCGAATTTGGACTTGAAGTCGCCGGAGTAAGACTTTTCCTTCGGCTTGCTCACCGCGGCGGCCGTGCGCACGGTGGGCGAGGCCGCCGTGCTGCGCGCCGTCTTCTTCGCGCTCGCGGCGGGTTTGCTGGTGGCAGGCCTGGGTTTGTCGACGCTGGGCACGCTCGCCGCTGCCGTTGCAGCGGCCTCGTCCGGGCCCGCCACGGAGATCTTCGGGCCAACGACGGCCACGGCCTCCGCGGTGGGCGAGGTGGCGGGCACAACGGCGGGCGCTGGGGCGGCGAGCGCGCTCGGCGCCGGCGCAGCAGGCACGGGCTCAGGGCTCGCGGCTGGCGCTGCCGCGACCGCGGCCGCGCTCGATGCCGCCGCGGGCGCCCCCGAGAAGCGCACGAGCAGACCGAGCGCGACGGTGATGCCCAGCAGCGAGCCCGCCCCGGCACCGATCCAGAGCCGCGAGCGACGCGCTGGCGTGCCCGGCGCTCGCTCCGTCTGCGTCTGTCCCCAGCTGGCGAGCGTGCCCTGCTTGCGCTTGGCGGCGTCCGCTGCGGGCGTGCTCGGCCCGGCCAGGGCCATCATGCCCAGCCCCTCCAACGTCACCTCGCCGGCCGCGCCGCCCGCGCTCGGAGGCCCGCTGGCTTGCAATTGCCCCTGCGACATCCCCGCCGACTTGAGCACGCGCAGGATGCGTTCGACGTTGCTGCGCGCGCGCGTGGGTGCAAACGGCAAGAGCGCCACGGCCAGCTCCCCGACATTGGGAAAGCGGTCGCTCGGCTGCTTCGACAATGCGCGCGCCGTCAGGTTCGAGAGCGCCTGGGGCACGCCCGGCAAGACTTCGCTGAGCGGGCGCGGATCCTCCAGCAGGATCTTGGCCGAGATCTCGGGGATGCTGCCGCCGAGAAAGGGTGGGGTGCCGGTGAGCGCCTCGTACAAGATCACGCCGAGCGCCCAGATGTCCGTGCGAAAATCCACGTCCCGCGCGCTCTTCATCTGCTCGGGCGACATGTAGAGCGGCGAGCCCATCATCGATGACGTGCGCGTGAGCGAGCCGAGCAGTCCGGGGTCGGTGGCGGTCAGCACCTTCGAGATCCCGAAATCGAGCACCTTGATCTTGCAGGAGCCGCCCGCCTGCTGCGCCAGAAATAGGTTGGCGGGTTTCAGATCGCGATGAATGATGCCGTGCGCATGCGCTTCCGCCAGGGCTTCGCAGGCCTGGATCACATACAGCGCCGTGTCCTCGATCGAGACCTTGCCCGTGGTCTCGATCGTCTGGGACAGATCGGAGCCCTCCAGGAACTCCATCACCATGTACGGAGCACCCGTCTCCAGCGTGCTCACGTCGATCACGCGCGCCACGTGTTCGCTCTGGATCTTCGCCGCCGCCCGCGCCTCGCGCGTGAAGCGTTCCTTGGCTTCGGCGTGCTTGACGAAATCCGGCTGCAAGAACTTGATGGCGACGCGGCGCTCGAGGCCGAGATCGTGAGCCTCTACCACGACTCCCATGCCGCCCTCGCCGAGCACGCGCAGGATGCGATACTTGCCAGCGAGGACCTGACCGACAGCGAGGGGAGAGGCGTCCATGGACAGCTTTCGAAGGGGCAGCGCGGGTGGGCTGAGTTAAGGCGTGCGCTACAGCCTAGCATCGCGTGCGACATGGGCACGGTACGGGCCCCGATCGGACCCGCACACAGAGCGGAGCGCGTCACGCCGGCGTGGGCATGCAGGCCCGGTGTGGGCCGGGGTGCAGCGAGCGGCGCGCACCGCCTACCTGGGCGTGCGCCGCGTGTTCTGGCTGTGAACTAGCGCTGCCGAACCGAGAGTTGCACGCGCTGCAATAGCGCGGGTGGGATGTCGAGCGTGGCGGCGGCACGCGCAAAGCGCTCCGCGTAGCCCGCCGCGGGGGGCGCGCCGGGCGTGCCCCGGAGCTCGCTGCAGGAGAGCGCCAGGTACGCCACGCATTGTGCCTCCTGGTCCACGTCCCGCGTGCGCTTGTACGCTGCCATCAGCTGCGTGTAGGCGTGCTCGGGGCGCCCCTGCTCGAGATGGATGCGGCCGAGCAGGATCTGATAGTGCAGCTCGAGCGGCGCGAGCTCCAGCGCCTGTCCGAGCGCCCGCTGCGCTTCCGAGTACAGCTCGCGTTGCGCGCCGAACAGCACCGCCCAGGCGGCGTCGGCGAGCAACTCGGCGCGCACCTGGGGCAACTGCCCCTCGGGTGGGCCGAGCGCTTCCAGCATCTCGTACGCGCGCTCGGGCTGCCCGGCGGCGGCCTCGCACACGGCGAGCGCGCCGAGCAGGCGGGGCTCGTCCGGAAACTGCTGCAGGCCCGCCTCGACGCGACGCTGGGCGAGCGACACCTGCTCGCGCAAGAGGAGGCGCCGCACGTCCGACAGAAAGGGCCAGCACAGCCTTTGGCGGAAAGACTCCTCGGGCGTGAACAGGCTGAGCACCACACCGAGGCCGTCGCTGGCATGGCCGCCGGCGGAGTAAGGCACGAGCGTGCACAGCGCACCCAGCCCCGCCGTCACCGCCAGGCTCTGGAGCGCGATGCGCCCGACGGAATCACCGGCTACGGGCAGCTGGAAGTCGAGCAGGAGCGCGACCACGCCGAGCACGCAGAGCTCGCTGAGCGGCCCAGCGGCGTAGATCCAGGCTTGCTTCAGCCGCGCGCGTTCGATGCTGTTCGGGCTCGGTACCACGTAGCCTTCCACCGGCATGGCGCGCAGCCGCACCCGCGTGGCGCCGATGCGAAAGCGCACGAGCTCGCGCCCGAAGCCGATCACCACCTCGCTCACGTGCCAGCCCACCGAGCGCGCCGCCAGGGCATGCGCCAGCTCGTGCAGGACGAGCAGCGGCACCCAGAACGAGATCACGAACAGCGCGCTCAACTTATTGGGGCTGAAGCTGTGCGCCAGATCCGCCCCGAGCAGCGACAGAAAGCTCATCGACAGGAGCACCACGAATAACCGCTCCCCCGCGCTGACGGGCAAGCGCGGGGCCGGATCGTAGTCGACGTTCACGTTGCCGGGCCCGGCGCGAGATCGGAATGCGGCGGAGCCGGGCGGCTCGAGTGGCGCCGGGTCAATAGCTCGAGGGCGCTCCGCCCGAGCGCGCTGCGCGGCTCATAGGCGTCGGGGCTGCGCTGCATCGCCACGCCCCGCGGCGTGCGGCCCGCGATCAGCCGCTCGATGTCCTCGAGCATGGCGCGCATGGTCGGATAGCGGTTTTCGGGGTTCTTGCGTACGGCCGTCAGGATCAACGTATCGATGCCTTCGTCCAGCTGATCGACGAGCCAGGACGGCGGTGGCGAACGACTCGCCAGCTGGTGCGCCAGCAGATCGTGCGCCGAAGCGCCGTCGAAGGGCAGCTCGCGCGTGATCAGGCGGAACAGGACGACGCCCAGCGAATACACGTCGGAGCGCGCATCGGCGGGATCGGCCACGACTTGCTCGGGCGCCATGTATTCCGCCGTGCCCATCACCTCGGGACCGTTGCCGTACACTTCCGAGCCATCCACGCTGTCGGGAACCGCATCCGCGTAGGTCTTGGCCAGACCAAAATCGATCACTTTGAGCCCGGTGACGCGGTCGCCCACCTCGCACAGGAACAGATTATCGGGTTTGACATCCCGGTGATAGATGTCCTCCCCGTGGGCGGCGGCAAGCCCCGCGGCAGCCTCGCGGATCAGGTCGAGCGCCGGCCCCGGTGCCATCGGCCCGACGCGCTCGAGATACTGCCGCATCGTTTCGCCGCGCAGCAGCTCCATGATGAAATAGGGCACGGCTGCATCTTTCGCGGCCACGCCACAGATGTGGACGATGTTCGGATGGTCGAGGCGGCGAGTGGCTTCCGCCTCCCGAAAGAGCCGCCCGCGGTGTCCGAGGTCGTTCTGTTCGTGGGTCGGCAGAATCTTCAGCGCTCGCCGTTCTCCGAGGGCTTCATCGATGACCTCGTAGACCTCCGACATGCCTCGGCCGAGTAGCCTTTCGATGCGATAGCGCCCGTCGATCACATCGCCGGGGCTGTAACTGGGGTCTTGGATCATGTCGGAAGGGGGCCACTCAGCGGCAAAAGCGCTCGCGTGGCAAAGAGAGGGCGGTGACTAGGAAGAAGCGAGAAGGGCGGCGGGCCCTTCGGGGAAACGAGAAGGGCGGCGGGCCCTTCGGGGACGTGCGAAGGGCGGCGGACCCCCTCGAGGAAACGACCTGGGAAATGGCAGCGTGGGTGCAGGTGGGTAAACATGCACTATTCCGGGGCAGCGCGCTCGCCACTCCCTCTGGCCCGATACGGTCGGGCTGCACGTTGGGATACGGGGTTCGGGGTATGGTTCCGAATACAGTTGGGCGCTATCCCACAGCATAGACAAAAAAGCCGGCAAACTTCAGAATTATCGTTCAGTATGTCGAAGTGTCGGCCGACGTCCTCCCGGCGATTGTCGTCGTAGGGCGGACGCTCTCATCCCCCGCGGGGGCCCGCCCCCCGCTCAATCCCGTCCTCGCGAGGAGAGTTCCTGGTGGAGAAGGCGAAGTCGCTGTTCGAAAGATTTCCCGGGCCCGATGACCCCGGTCGTGACGATGATGGCGCCGAGCCCATGACCGGCGGGGGTGCGCTGAGCGGTACCGTGCCCAGTGTTGTTGGAGGAGGTGCCGTTGGAGCAGGTGTCGTTGGAGCAGGTGTCGTTGGAGCAGCCGGCCACGAGGACCTGCCTCGAGCCAGCACTACAGGTACACGGCTCAAACCGGTCGAGTCCGGAGTTTTTTCGGGACTGACGGGCCCGGTGAGCGGCGATCAGCTCGTCGACAGCCTGCAGTCGGCCCTGAACGCGGCGTCGCGCGGGGAGGCCGGCCTGGGTTCTCTGCACCGTTCGGTGCGGGATGCCTCGCGCTCGTTGACCTCGCTGCGGCACGCCCACGAGTCGCTCGCGGACGAGCTGCGCGTGATGTACCGCGGCTTGAATGAGGTGATGAGCGAGAAGGCGGCCGTGGAACGCTACGCCGCCCTGCTCACGCAAGAGCGCGACGCGGCGCTGGACGCGGCCGAGGAAGCCCGTCGGGAAGCCAAGCGCGAGCGCGAGTTTCTGCTGCGCGAGCAGGACCGCTTCATCCAGCTGCTGCTGGAGGAGCACGAGGCCGAGCTGCAGCAGCTGCGGCGCTCGCTGAGCGGGCGCACCTCCGCTCCCCCCCCGGTGGGCATGGCCTTCTCGCCGTTGCCGCCCGTGGTACTCACCAAGGCCGAGTCCCAGGTCGCCTTCCGCGTGAGCGCGGCGGCTCCGGACGCCAACAAGACCCCGACCGTTCCCGTGCGCGCGCTCGAGCCCGTGGCGGATCTCGACTCCGCGCTGGGGCCGGCGGAGCTGCCGCACCAGTCCGGTTTCCGCGCCGCGGCCCACTTGGCCCGGGTGCAGCTGGTGCCGAATTCGGAGCGCACGTCCGCGGAGGATGAGCCCGGCACCCAGCGCGGGATCGGCGAACGCGCGGTGGGGGAGCGTTACATGCCGGAACGCAGTCTTGCGGAGAGGAATTTGGGCGAGACCATGCGCTCCGAGGTTCCCGAGGACGAGGAGCGCTCGCGCACGTATCCGCCCGCGCCCGCCGTGCTCGATCTGGACTCGCTCGCCGCCGAGGTCGAGGGCAATTCGGAGCGTCCGCCGCCCATCCGTCGCATCGGCTTGCTCGAGCCCAAGTTGCAGCTGAAGCCGGCTCGTGTGCCGACGGCGCTGCTCGACACGCTGATCTCCAAGACCGGTGACGAGTCCGACGATCAGGGCTGAGCCCGCGTGATCCGCCGCGTCAGGCTGGCTACGGAGCTGAAGGAACACGCGCGCGAGCACCCCGAGCGTCGCCCGGTGGTCGCGCGCCTGCTCTCGTTGCTCGAACAGCCGGGGGAGGTCTTCGCTCGCGGCCACCTCGATCCGGGCCATTTTACCGCCAGCGCGTTCGTGCTCTGCCCCGAGGCGAGCCGCCTGCTCTTGATCCGGCATCCCAAGCTCGGGCGCTGGCTTCAGCCCGGCGGTCACATCGAAGCGGGGGACCTCGGTTGCCTCGAGGCGGCGCGGCGGGAGGCGGAGGAGGAAACGGGGGCGACCGGTCTCGAACTGCTCGGGCCCGGCATCTTCGACGTGGACGTCCACGCGATCCCCGGCAACGCGCGGGAAGGGGAGCACGCCCATTTCGACGTGCGCTACGCCTTCCACGCCAAGAGCGCTCTCTTGCGCGTGGGCAGCGAGGTGAAGGACGCGCGCTGGGTGGAACTCGGCGAGGTGCCGGCGCTCAACGACGAAGAGTCCATCCTGCGCCCGCTGCGCGAGCTGCGGGCCTGGATCTAGCCCGCCCCACTTTTCCTGCCTTTTCAGGAGGCTGGGACCGCGCTAGGAAGGCTGCCCCCCGCGCCGTTCCATGACTACAGAAACCGAGGCGCTCGCGCCGCAAGCTGGGCCGGCCGAGGCCAAGTCGCTCGAGGCCACGCGCGTCGAAGCCCTGGCCGAAATCGCGGCCTGCGCCGATGCCCGCGCGCTCTCGGACCTGCAGCGCAAGTACCTGGGCAAGTCCGGCGTGCTGGCTGCCTGGATGGCGCGCCTGCCGACCCTCGCTGCTGCGGAGCGGCCCAAGTTGGGTCAAGCGGTCAACCTGCTCAAGAAAGAGCTCGGCGCGCAGATCGAGGCCCGCGAGACGGCGCTCGAGAAAGCGGCGCTGGAGAGCGCGTCGGCCGGGGGCAGCTTCGACCCCACGCTGCCGGCCCCCGCGGTCGAGCGGGGCAGCCTGCATCCGCTGACCCAGGTCACCCGCGAGATCGAGGACCTGTTCATCTCGATGGGCTACCAGATCGCCGATGGTCCGGAGGTCGAGACCGACTGGCATAACTTTCAGGCGCTGAACATCCCGCCGGATCACCCGGCGCGCGACTCGCAGGACACCTTCTATCTGAAGGGGCCGGGCCCGCTCGTGCTGCGCACCCATACCTCGCCGGTCCAGGTGCGCACGCTGGAGCGCCTGAAGCCGCCACTGCGCGTGATCGTGCCGGGCAAAGCGTTCCGCAACGAGGCCACGGACGCGAGCCACGAGCACACGTTTCATCAGCTCGAAGGCCTGGTGGTCGACAAGGGCGTTTCCGTCGCGCACCTGATCAGCGCCATGAAGACGCTCCTGCGCGGCATCTTTCGCCGCGACCTGGAGATCCGGCTGCGCCCGGGCTTCTTCCCGTTCGTCGAGCCCGGTTTTGAGCTCGACGCGCGCTGCCCGTTCTGCACCAATGGCTGCAGCGTGTGCAAGCAGACGCGCTGGATCGAGCTCCTGCCGTGTGGCCTGGTGCACCCGAACGTGCTCTCCGCCTCCGGGGTGGACCCAAACGTGTGGAGCGGCTTTGCCTTTGGGCTCGGCCTGTCGCGGCTGGTGATGCTGCGTTTCGGCATCACCGACGTGCGCCTGCTGCTGAGCGGGGATCTGCGTTTTCTGGAGCAGTTCTGAGCCATGCTGATTTCCTTACGCTGGCTGGGCCGGCACATTGATCTGAGCGGCCTCAGCCCGCAGCAGATCGGCCTCGATCTCACGCTCACCACGGCGGAGGTCGAGAGCGTCGAAGAGTTCTTGCCGCACGCGCGCGAGGTGGTCGTCGGTCGCGTGCTCAGCCGCGCTCCCCACCCGGGCGCGGATCGCCTGTCGCTGTGCATGGTGGACATCGGGCGCGGCGAACCGGTCCGAGTGGTGTGTGGCGCCCAGAACGTGGCGGCGGGGCAGACCGTGCCCCTGGCGCTGCCCGGCACCACGCTGCCCGGTATCGGCCGCCTGGAAAAGAGCAAGATCCGCGGTGAAGTCTCGCTGGGCATGATCTGCTCGGAGACGGAGATCGGCCTGAGCACGGAGAGCGCCGGCATCTGGGTGCTGCCCGAGTCTGCGACCGTCGGGGCGCCCCTCTCGGAGGCCTTCGGGCTCGGCGACTGGGTGATCGACATCGACAATAAATCGCTGACGCACCGGCCCGATCTGTGGGGCCATCGCGGCATCGCGCGCGAGCTCTCCGCGATCTACCAGCGGCCGCTGCTCGCGCTGGAGGCGCCGTTGCCGAGCACGGGCAACTCCGCTCCGATCCCGGTCGTGTTGGAGGACAAGGCGTGCCTTCGCTACCTGGCCCTGGCCATCGACGGCGCGCGCCCGCTGCCGTCCCCGCTCTGGCTGCGCGCGCTACTGGTCGCCGTGGGGCAGCGCAGCCTCGGGCAGTTGGTCGACATTTCCAACTTCGTGATGCTCGATCTGGGCCAGCCGAATCACGTCTTTGATCGGGCCCGTCTCGACCCGGGTGGCATCGCCGTGCGCAAGGCGCGGCGCGCTCAGGCGTTCACCGCGCTCGACGGCCAGAAGCTCGAACTGTCGGAGGAAGATCTGCTGATCTGCTCGGGCAGCGAGGGCGTGGCGCTGGCCGGGATCATCGGCGGCGCCAACAGCGAGGTCGGCACGGATACCCAGAGCCTCTTGCTCGAAGTGGCGACCTTCGATGCCACGACGGTGCGCCGCACCAGCGTACGCCACGGCCTGCGCACGGACTCGTCGGCGCGCTTTGAAAAGAGCCTCGATCCGGAGCTCTTGCCCGTCGCAGCGGGGCACTTTGCCAGCCTGCTGCGGCAGCTGCAGCCGGAGCTGAGCTTTCCGTGCGTGCCGACCGACGTGCGGACCGTGCCGCCCCGCCGCGTCGAAATCTCGCTCGACCCCGAACACGTGCGGCAGGCCCTCGGCGCGCCGTTGCCCGATCAGCGGATCCGCGAGCTGTTGGAGCGGCTCGGGTTCGAGCTCGAGCCGGCGGCCCCCGGCTTCCGCGTACGGGTGCCGTCGGCGCGCGCCACCAAGGACATCAGTATCGAGCGCGATCTCGTGGAAGAGGTCGGGCGCTCCTTTGGCTACGGCAACATCGCCGAGCGCAGCCTGGTGTGTCCGGTGGAGCCGCCCCCGCACGACGAGCGGCGTTTTCTCGTGCGGCGCATCCAGGACCGACTGGCGGGTGCGGCGCGCTTTACCGAAACCGTCAGCTACTCATTTCACTCCGATGAGCTGCTCCAGCTGCTGGGTGTGGCCGAGTTGCCGCACGCCACGATCGACAACCCGCAGCTGACGCGCGAATCGCGCATCCGCCGCAGCGTGGCGCCGAGCCTGTTGCCCAGCATCGAGGCCAATCGGCGCTATCGGGAGGTCGTGCGCCTGTTCGAGATCGGCAAGGGCTACCTGCCCGAGCACGCCAATGCCCAGCACGAGCCGGAAGAGCGCCACCTGGTCGGCTTGCTCTGGGCGTCGCCGCCGCGCACCGGCGCTGGCTTTCAGGACAATGCACTCAGCCAGCTGCAGGCCGTGGTCAGCGATGTGCTCGGCGTGCTGGAGCGCCCGGCCGTGAGCTGGAGCGCCGGCGAGGCGCCGCCGTGGGCACAATCTGGCCGCAGCCTGGCGGCGCGCTACCCCGACGGCTCGGTGGTCGCCACGCTCTCGCCGGTAGCTGCGGAAGTGCTCGCCAAGCTGGGGCTGAAGGGGCGCCTGCAGAGCGAGGTCGCGCTCGGTGAAATCTCGCTCGATGCGCTCCTGGCAGCGCCGCGCGTGACGCGCAAATACCAGCCGGTGCCACGCTTCCCCGGCATCAAGGTGGATGTGGCGGTGGCGGTGCCCTCCGCCGTGCCCTCCGCCGACGTCGTGGCCGTGATCCGGGATGCGGCCGGCGCCGTGTGCAAGAGCGTGGAGCTGTTCGATCTGTATACGGGCGGCGCGCTCGGCGAAGGCAAGAAGTCGCTCGCCTACCACGTGCTCTTGCAAGCGGACGACAGGACGCTCAGCGATACCGAGGAACAGAAGTTCATCAAGCGCCTGGGCGGCAAGCTCGGCACGGTCGGCGGCCAGCTGCGCGACGGCTGACAGAGAGCGAAGTAAGAGGGGCGCCGGGGCCCCCGCCGGCGAACAGGGGCTGCGGGGCCCCCCGCCGGGTGAAGAGCGGGTCAGCCCGTTCGGCTCTGGCTATCGCGCAGCTGATGGCTCGGCAGTCCGGGCCCGGGCGAGGCCGCACTCCGCGCCGTGAAGAGCTCGCTCAGGTACCAGAAAGGCGTGAGGGCCAGCACCTGCAGGGTGGCCAGGAGGCGCGCAGCGATGCTGGTGTAGCTGCGCGCATCGAACCACACCCAGCGCGCGGTGATGAACCAGCACGCCAGCGGAAACACCGGGTACAGGAGCTTCGACGGCAGCGGGCGATGGCGCATGACCAGGCCATGAAAGTAGCGATGCCAGCCGCGAAAGGTGGAACGCGGCCCTGCCCAGCGCACTGCCGCGCCCCCGGGCACCTCCTTGTTGCGCAGCAGCACCATGCGCGGATCGAACACCAGGCGCTCGCCGGGCCGAAGCTGGTTTTGCAGCGGCAAGCAAAACGCGTGCTCGTCGTGGCTGACCGCGTGATCATCCCAGCCGCCCACGCGTTCGATCACGTCGCGGCGCACCGAGCCGTTGCTGCCGTGCACCCAGTCGACCGACTCCACGCGCTCGTCCAGGCGACAGAACACGTGCGCATAGCCGAAGAAGTTGTAGCGCAGGCACAGGCGGCGAGCGCGACTGCGCGGGCGGTAGCCGCAGCGCTCGTCGGGCGAGTACACGTGCCGCCCGGTGACCGCGACCACCTGTGGATCCTGGTAGTTCTCCGCGTGTCCGCGGATGAAATCGGTGCCGAGCGGCAGGTCGTCGTCATCGATGCTGAGCACGATGCCAAAGCGAGCGATCTTCCAACCGGCGTTGCGGGCGCCGCCCACGCCGAGCGGCTTGGAGTAGGACACGCGCAGGCGTGGGTCGCTGGCCGCGAGCGCGTCGAGCGGCGCCCGCACCTCCGGCGACCACTCGCTTTGTTCGAGCACGACGACCTCGAAGCAGGGGTAGTCCTGCGCCAAGAGCGCGCGCACCAGCGCCAGCATGCTCTCCTGCCGGTGATAGGAACGAACGACGACGGAGACGGGCGGCCACTCGGCGGAGACGCTCATGGGGGGCAAGGTACCCTATCCCACAGCCCATCGTCCGGCCAGAGCGCACGACCACCCCTGGGGCCCCCTGGGCGACCCGAATCGGTCCGGCGCCGGCGAGCAAGACGGCGGAGCGGTGGGCGCCAGCGGCACATCTCGTCACAAATTGGCTGGGTGCATTGCCGTCGGGCGCCGTGGGCTGCAACTATCCAGCCGCTTCGTGATGGATGGACAAGCTCAGATCCGGCGCGGGATGCTGTGGCTCGGCTCCGCCAGCATCGTCGCTCGCCTGCTGGACGTCGGGGCTACGGTGGCGGTGCTCGGCTTGCTCACCCAGGCGGAGATGGGGCTGGCTGCGCTGGCCCTGAGCGCCTGTGCGGTGCTCGAATCGCTGAGCGGGCTCGGGATCTCGCACGCCATCGTGCAGGACCCATCGGTCACCGCGGACGAAGAGAGCAGCCTGTTCTGGCTCACCGGCATGATCGGGCTCGGCCTGGCTGCGGCGCTGGTGGCGGTGGGTCCGCTCCTGTCCACCACGTACGCCGATCCCGCGCTGCGCCCGCTCTTGGCGGTGTCCTCGCTCAAGCTGGTGCTGGTGGGGCTGACGGTCGTGCCGCTGCAGCTGCTCGGCAAGCGGCTGAAGTTCAAGGAGGTGGGGGCGGTGCAGACGCTGGCCTCGGCCGGCGAGGGCCTGGTGAAGATCGGGCTGGCCGCTGCCGGTAGCGGGGCGTGGGCATTGATCGTGAGCAACGTCGCCCGCGGCGTCGTGCTCTTGCTCGCCCTGTGGCTGCTGTCGAGCTTTCGCCCGCGCTGGCACTTTGCCTTCGCCGAGACGCGGCGCTTCGTGCGCTTCGGTCTGCACCTCGCCGGCTCCAGCATCCTGTACCAGACCTACAAAAATGCCGACTATTTCCTGGTCGGCAAGCTGCTCGGCATCGAGGCGCTCGGCTTGTATCGAGTGGCCTTTGACGTGGCGATGCAGCCGACCGATGCGATCATTGCCGTGGTCAACCGCGTCGGGCTGCCCGTGTACGCACGCCTGGCCAATGATCCCAGGGCGCTCCTGTCGAGCTTTCTGAGCAGCACGCGCTCCTTCCTGCTGATGGCGGCGCCGATCGCCGCCGTGATTTACTTTGCCGCGGGGGATCTGCTGCAGATCGTCGGCGGCGAGCGCTGGCTCGGGTCGGAGCCCGCGGTGCAGATCTTGGTCTGGGCGGGCCTGCTGCGGGCGGCGGCGTTGACCTTTCCCCAGGTCTATGTCGCCGTGGGGCGGCCCGCGTTTGCCACGCTGGATTCGGCGTTCAGCCTGGTGGTGCTGACGAGCGCGTTCTGGTTCGGTCTGGCCTCTTTTCCGGAGTTGGGCGTGCTCTCCGTCTGCCTCGCCTGGCTGCTCACGTATCCACTGATCCTCACCGTCCACCTGCTGATCTCGCGGCGCCTGCTGGGGCTCGATGCGCCGCGCTATCTGCGAGCGGTCGCTCCGGGCTGGGGCGCGGCGGCGTGCATGGTCGTGGGCCTGTCGGGGCTGCGGCGCGTCCTGCCGGCACGGCACATGGGGTTGCTCGAGCTGGTGGTGTTTGTGCTGGCGGGCGTGGCGATCTATCTCGCCTACCTGCGCTGGGTGCTCAAGACGCGCGCCAGCGAGCTGTTCCCGCGGCGTGGTGCGGGGGCCACCGGCAGCGCAGAGTGAGCGCCCCGTTCGGGCACCGTCACGCCCGCGCGGCCAAGAGCGCGCTGGCGATCTCGGCAAAGCCCGCGCCCATGGCCCGACTGGCTCGGTAGCGTGGCAACATGCTCGGCCGCCCGCGTAGATTGGCGACGCCGAAGCTGTGCTCGAAGGCGGCGAAGCCCGGGGCGTCGTTTTCGCTGTCTCCGATGAAGGCAAACCGATAGCGCGCGGCCGTCGCGTCCACCCCATGCTCGGCTCCGAGAAAGCGCAAGGCTCCGCTCGCCTTGTCATCGCCCTCATACGACACGTGCAGCTGAATGCTGGACTGCACCACGCGGGCGCCGCGTTCTCTGGCCAGCTCGCTCGCGGCGCGCACCACCTCGGGCGCTACTTGCCGCGACTCTGCGATGTCGAAGGAGTAGTCCGCGAGGCGCCCGCTCACGTCATCGCTCGGCTCGAGCTCGCTGAAGCGCGCGCGCAACTCCGCCGTGAGCTCGGCCAGGCGCCGGCGGCGCTCCAGCCGCTCCAGCGGGCTGGCGCGATCGAGCACCTCGACGCGGCTCTGCCTTTTTACGAGCCCGATGCTGCCATTCTCTGTCAGCATGCCCGCCACGGGCCACTGCCGCACCAGGACCTGCCCCCAGCTCGCCGGTCTGCCCGTCACGCCGACCAAGATCAGGCCGGACTCTGCCAGCGCATACAGCGCACCGAGCGCGGGCAAGGTGAGCCGCCCGTGATCGAGCACGGTGTCATCCAGATCGAAGAGCACGCCGCGCAGGGCTCGGGCCTGCTCCGCGGGAAAGGCAGTGACGGGTTTCACGCCGGCCTGTCTACCGCTACGAATGCGTCGAAGCGATGGGAATTTCCCGGCCCGTGAAGACCTCGGCACCTCGGATGCTCGCCCGACGCGACGTCCCAGCCTGTCCACGTCCATAGATCGAGGTCGCACGGACGGGAGCAGGCTGATCGCGGGAGCGCGCCAGGCCTCCGTGCGCCGCTCGTGCGCTACCACGCCCAGGGTCGTGAACGGTGCTAACGCTTGACGATCAGCCCGGCGCGATCGAGTTGGTCGGCTGCGCCCGCGGCGACCTCGGCGACGAGGTCACCGATATTTTTGGGGTTGGTGGTCTTGCTCTGGCCCCCCCCAATCCTCGCCTCGACAACAAATACGACTTCATGGACGCCGCGGGTGGTAGCACAGTGCCGAGTCGAAGCTGACTGCGGTCTTCCGCAAGACGGCCAGCGTAGCTGCACCGCGCGGCTCGCCTCTCTTCGCATGGGTGGTGGTACCGTCACGAGCCTCGGGCGGCCCCGAGAAGTGTCACGCCAGCGCCGGCCTAGCTCGGCAGGCGCGCGGGCACGAGCGAGCGGGGGCCGCCCGAGCCCTGCCCATCCACCAAGCCGAGCGCATTGAAGTAGACGCTGTACCAGCGGCTGGCGTAGGCGAGCTCGCGGCGGGCCACCAGATCCGCCGTCAGCTCGAAATAACTGATCGCCGCGAGGCTCGCGTCGGAGTCGTGCGCGTCTGCGTCGATGCGCAGCGCGTGATGCGCGCCCACCAGGTGCTCCTGGGCCAGCAGGCAGACGTACGGCCCGTGCCCGTCCTGCCCCGCCGTTGCCGCCAGGGAGAGCGTCGAGGCGCCGCTGATCCCGATCTCGAAGCGATCGCCCTGGATCTCTCCGCGCAGGATCAGAGCTGACAGTCCTCCGCCGCGATCGAAGCACTCCACGAACGGCCGCACCTTGAGCTGAGAGGGCGGCGCTGGCAGCGGCCCGACGTCGAGGCTGCGCCGGACCCGGGCGAGCGGTGGCTTGGGGCTTTGGCTCATGCCGTAGTATGCCTCGAGCGGCGGGTACGCTCCACCGCGGCGCCGCCCACAGGGTTCTCGGCCGTGGTTCAGAGGCCGCGTTTCAGGCGTCGTGCTCTGGACGCCATGCTTCGGAAACCGCTGGCGGTCGAGCGCCGCCGGGTTTCAAAAGCCGTTGGCCGTGAACCCACCGTCCACGGCGACGCACTGGCCGGTGACGTAAGAAGCGCCCGGCAAGCACAGGAAGGCCACGACGCTCGCCACCTCTTCCACCTCGCCGATGCGCCCGAGGGGCGTGCGCTCCAGCACGGCCTGGCGGTAGCTTTCCACGTCGAGCACCGGCTGGGAGAGCGGGGTCCAGATGTACCAGGGAGCCACGGCGTTGACGCGGATCTGGTCCTTGGCCCACTCGCAGGCGAGATTCTTCGTCAGCTGAATCAGCGCGGCCTTGGTCATGCCGTAGGGCGCGCCGGTGCGCAGGTGCGTGAGCCCCGCCACCGAGACCACGTTGACGACCGACCCCTGACGTGCGGGCGCAGCGCCGGAGGCCGCCACCGGGTCAGCGCCGAGGCCGCGGCGCCCCGCCAACAGCAACGGATAGGCGCGGCGGCAGATCTCGAAGCCGCTGGTCAGGTTGGTATCCAGGATGCGCTGATATTCCTCGAGCGTGTAGGCCGCAGCGGATTTGCGCACGTTCGTTCCCACGTTGTTCACCAGGATGTCGAGCTCGCTGAAGCGCCGGCCGAGCTCTTCAAACAGGAGGTCGCGCCCTGTCGCCTGGCTCACGTCGGCGGCGCAGCCGTGCACGTGCTCGCCGTAGCCGGCATCTCGCCAATCGCTCAGACACTGCCCGAGGCGCTCGGCATTGCGTGCCACCACGAAGACCTGCGCCCCCAGCCCGAGCAACTCCGTGGCGATGGCCTGGCCGATCCCGCGCGTCGCGCCGGTGACCAGCGCTCGCTGCCCGTCCAGGCGCCAGCGAGCGGTCGGGGACCGATCCGTCATGCGCTGCACCATGCTCCAAGTCGCTCGAAAGTGCGAGTATGCTGCGGCGCGTGTGGGCCTGGCTGCAAAGTTCTCGGCGGCGCTGCGGACTCGTCGTGCTCGCTCCGCTCTGGGTTGCGGGTTGCCTGGCGGCACGCGCGCCGGCGGGGGAAGGTGAGGTGCTCGCTCGCAGCTCGACGCGGGAGGCGGCGCCTGCTGCGTCAACGCCCGCGCTTGCCGTGCCAACGCCCGCGCCCGCCGCCCCCGCCCCCGCGTCGGCGCTGCCGGCGCCCGCGCTCGACCCGAGCGGGACGGATGCGGCCGCGAGCGCGCCCGCTCCCACGGCACTGGCTCGCCTCGAGCGCTTGCTGCGAGACCTGACGCTGGCGCCCGGCTTTGCGCTGGGTCACGAGGACTCGACCGCGTACGGCGTCGGCTGGTCGGGAGACGCGGAGCGCTCGGATGTGAAGAGCCTGTGTGGCTCCCATGTTGCGGTGCACGGTTGGGACCTGTTCGGCATCGAGAAAGACTCCGCCATGAACGGAGACGGCGTGAGCTTCGAGCACATGCGGGAGCTGATCCTGGGCGTGCATCGCCGCGGCGGCATCAACACCGTGAGCTGGCACATGGACAACCCGAAGAGCGGCCGCAATGCCTGGGATCCCACCGCGACCGTGCGAGAGCTTCTACCGGGCGGCGCACTGCACGCGCGCTACCTCGGCTACCTGGATCGCGCAGCGAACTACCTGCAGACGCTGCGGGGAGACCAGGGGGAGCTCGTCCCGATCCTGTTTCGGCCGTTCCACGAGCATACGGGCAGCTGGTTCTGGTGGGGTGCGTCCCACACGACCACGCGAGACTTCGTCCGCCTCTGGCGTTTCACGGTGGACTACTTGCGCGGGGAGCGCGGCCTCGATCTACTGATCGCGTTCTCTCCCGGCGGCGGCGAGGTGCACACCGATCGGGACTACCTGTACCGCTACCCCGGCGACGAGTACGTGGATGTGTTTGGGGTTGATCACTACTTCGGCAGGGATGCGAGCACGCTCGTCGGGCTGGCGCGGCGGGTGGTGAGGATGGCGGAGGCCCATGGAAAGATTCCAGCCATCACCGAGTTTGGCGCGCGCGGAGGATTGAACGGTCCCGGTATCGACCCGAACTGGACCACGTCGAATGCTCTCGGTCCGCTCCGCCGAGATCCCTTGGCCTCGCGCATCGCGTATGCGCTGGCCTGGCGCAACGCACGCGAGGACCACTGCTTTCTGCCCTACCCCGGGCACCCGGGCGCGCCAGAGTTCCAGGCGTTTTGCGCTGCCGATGGCGTCTTGCTCGAGGACGATCTCGCGCGCCTGTCGGCGTTTCTGCCGGCGTCGCGCCCGGACTGAACAAACACGCACTAGCGCTAAATGCTGCTCCGGCGTGCAAAATTGGCTACGCTTTGTGGGAAGTGGGAGCTTGCCCGGTCTCATCAGCATGAAACGGATCATCAAATGGCTGGGTCTGCCGCTGGGGGGCCTGCTGGGTGCAGGCGCCGTCGGCTTCCTGGCGTCGTATCTGGCGTACTCCGGCCAATATGTCGTGCCGGCGACCACCACCGATGATCCATCGCTGTCCGGTCGCAGCATCGCTGGCTACCGCTACCACCTGGAAGTGTTCGGGCTACCGACGCGGCCGGTGGTGGTGCTGTTGCACGGCGGCCCGGGGGGCGACTACCGCTCGCTCTTGCCGCTCAAGCCACTGAGCGACGACTACCAGCTCGTGTTCTACGACCAGCGTGGCTCGGGCCTGTCGCCGCGGGTGCCGGACGACCAGATCAACCTCGACCAGTTCGTCGAGGACCTGCACGGCATCGTGGCTGCGGTCAGCCCGCATAGTCCGGTGCGTCTGATCGGTCATTCCTGGGGCGCGATGTTGGCCGCCGCGTACGTCGATCGCTATCCGGACACGGTCAGCCATGCCGTGCTGGCGGAGCCGGCGTGGCTGACGGCCGAGCAAGGCAACCAGTGGTACGAGGCGATCGGTCATGGTCAGCCGCCCTTGTCGTGGCCGCTGGTCAGCGGCGCCTGGCGCGCGTTGATGGAGTCCCTGTACGTGTACGGTCCGGACGAGGACGCGCGGCGAGACTTCTTCACGCGCGCCGCGCTCGAACTGGACGTGCCCCGTCACCCGGTGGCGGGCTACTACTGCGACGCCGATACCCAGAGCGCGTACCTGCCGGTCTGGAGAATGGGGTCACGCACCTTCCGCGCCATGCTCGAGTCGGCGCGGGAGAATGGCCACTTCACGCGCGATATGGTCAGCACGCGGGCCAAGCGCTTTCCGCACAAGGTGCTGTTCGTCGCGGGGAGCTGCAACACCGTGATCGGTCCGGCCACGCAGCGCCAGAACCTGGGGCTCTTCGGCAGCGCGGAGCTGGCCGTGATCGAGGATGCCGGCCACACCATGTTCGGGGAACGCCCCGACGCGAGTCTGGCGGTGCTGAAGCGCTACCTCGCGGAGGATCACTCCGCCATCGTGGCTTCAGAGTAAGCGTCGCCTGCGACGAGTCGTCGCGTCCGAGCCAGCGTCGCGTCCGAGCCGCCCCCGACTACTCGGACGGCAGCGCGCTGATCACGCCGTCGACCCAGGCCTTCAGCTCCGGGTCGCCGCTCTGTCGCCCGAGCTCCCGCAGCCGCCGCAGGAGCTTGCCAAACAGCTGCGGCACCTCGGGCTCGCCGAGCAGCGAGGTGAGCCGCACCAGCGTTTGCTGCAGCGCGGGAGCCACCACGAGCGGTGCGTCCCCCAGCACCTGGGACAGGGTCAAGATCTCCTGTCCCGCTGCTGCGTATTCTTCCGCATCGTCCACCAGATCGAAGCGATGCCCGGCGTAGTCATTCAGCCGCGCGACGAGCTCGACCTCGGGGATCTTCGCGCGCACGCTGGCAAAACGCTCGCTCAGCGCCGAGATGCGCTGCCACGCGGCATCGGGATCCAGAGCTGCCTCGCGACTCGAGGTCGCGGCGAGGTCGTTCACCTCGCTCAGCAGCTGAGACAGCTCTGGATCGGGGGGTTCGATCTTCACCAGTCGATCTTGACGCGCAAGCCGGCGGTACGCGGGTTGTTGTAGAAGCGCAGGTTCGAGCCGGGGTTGGCGTTGATGCTCGTCGTGTACACGACGTCCGCCAGGTTGTTGACGTAGCCGTTGATCGAGAGCCGACCCTCCGGGTGCGTCCAGCCTACCCCGATGTCGAAGCGGGTGTAGGTGTGTACCACGTCCGTCAGGCGCGCCGGGTTCTCCTCGAGAGCGAGATACGCGTCGGAGGGCGTCTGGCCCTCGACGAGCGGCAAGACCCTCGTGCCGTCACCGTTGAACACGCTCTGGTAGTGCGTGCCCACGGTCTGCCCCTGGACGATCCAGTTGAAGGATCCAATGCTCGAGAAGATGAGCTGGGACAGCGCGTAGTTGAGCGTGACCACCGGCGCGCGCGGCAGGTAGTTGCCACCGATGTCGACGACCGAGTTGTCGCCAAACCCGATGCGGCTGTCGTTGACCTCCGTGCCGTCGCCGAACTTCGACTGTTCGAGCAACACGTGCAGCTCTGCCTCCAAGCCGGCGGGCAAGGCGTAGTTGGCGTCGACGTCGAGGCCAAACACAGTGGCCAGGGAGTCCGCGTTCTGGCGCACGGCGCTCGCGGGAGGCCCGACGTTCGGGTCTGCTGGATCGGGGTCTTCACCCACGCTGACGATGGTCTGAAACACCAGGTCGGAGTAGAGGTAAGCGAAGGCCGCCGCGTTCAAGCGGAACTTGCGATCCGCGAAGACGTTCTTCGAACCAATCTCGAACGCGATCATCGACTCGGGGTCGTACTCGCTATTGAAGAGCGGCATGTCGCCGAACTGCTGTGTGTCGTTGAAGCCGCCCGCCTTGTGGCCCGTGCTGGCAGTCGCGTAGGCCAGGTTGTCCTTCGAAAAATCGTACTCGATGCCGGCGCGCCAATCGAAAAACGTGTTTTCGACGTCGTTGTTCTGGGCCACGTACTGGTACATGTCCTGGTTGAAGCCGGGCAGCGTGCCGTTCAAGACCTCGGCGCGAATGCCGGAGGTGCAGCGGAAGTTACCCTCGGCGTTCTTGGCGATGCGCGGCGTTTGCGGCTGCCCCATGCTGGCCGCCGGTGGATCGTTGCAGATGTTCAGCGGCACTTCATCGCGGGCGCCGAAGCTGTCGATGCCGTCGAAGAAGAAGTTGACGCGCTCCTCGATGCTCGTGCCGCGGGTGTAGGTGGGGCGGTCGAAGTCCTTGTACTGGAAGCCCTCCGTACCGTAGCGGCCGAAGCCGGCGGTGGGCAGGTTGTTCCAGAGCGCCCACAGGCCGTCATTGCGCGCCTTGGTTTCGTGCGTCACGCGGATGCCGCCGAGCACGCGGAACGACTCGGTGACATCGAAGGTGGCGTCCGCATAGCCGGCGATGGACCCGCCCTTGACGCCTGGCATGTTGAACTCACCGCCGCCGTAGCCCACGTGGGGGTCGGAGGTTTGCCCGAGGAAGGCGTCCTGCGTCTCGTCGAAGAAGAAGCCGCCGACCGTCCAGCGAAAGCGAGCAGTGTCCGGCGCATAGGCGCGCAGCTCCGCCACGATGGATTGCGAGTTGGTGACCCAGTAAGCGCTGCCGAAGCGATCGACATCGCCGGCGGCCGTGTCGTAGTTGAAGCCCTGGTAGATGGCACCGTTGCTGCTGCCGGTGTTCTGCTTGTATTTCAGGTCGCGGAAGCTGGCGAGGGCGTTGAAGATGACCGGACCGGCGTCAAAGGTCAGATCCGCGCGGATGCCCTGGTGTTTCATGTCGACGTGCGGCTGCATGCCGTGCATGTAGATGTTGCGCGGGTTCTCGATGTCTTCCGGGGCGATCGGCGCCGGGACGTCGTCGCTGGTATCGCCGGGGGTGCCGTTGTCGTCGACGTGGGTGATGGCCCCTTGCACGTTGGAGCCGACGAAGCCCACACCGCGCTCCGCGGTCAAGTCGTAGCCGATGGTCGCCGTGAAGCGTGACGAGGGCTGGTACTTGAAGGTGCCGCGCAGACCGTAGTTGTCCGCGTCTTCCGGCGCGCGGATGTCATACAGAGGACCGCCATTCTGGTAGTACGGGTCGTGAACCTCGGACATGCCCGAGAAACGAAACGCCACGCTCTCGCCAACGGGGATGTTCACCGCGCCCTCGTAGCGGCGCAACGCGTAGGTGCCGAAGGTGGCTTCGGCGTAGGCGCCGAACTCGCCCAGCTTGGGCTGCACGGTCACGATGTTTACCGTACCGCCGAGAGCGTTGCGGCCGCGCAGGGTGCCCTGCGGGCCGCTGCTCACCTCGACGCGCTCAATGTCGAAGAACGCCGTCCCGAGCCCGCGCGGACGCGGAATGTAGACGCCGTCCACGTGCAGCGCGACGGCGGGGTCACCGAGCTCGGTGTTGTTGTCCGAGCCGACGCCGCGGATGTAGATCTCCGTGCTGCCTTCCTGGTTCGCGATCGCCAGGCCTGGCACCTGGGTCGAGAGCTCACGCATGTTGGTGATGCCGACCGCGTCGAGCTTCGTCTCCGAGAACGCGGCGGCGACGCCCGAGTAGTCCTGCAGACTCTTGGCGCGGCGGTCGACGGTGACCACCACCTCGTCCAGGCCGCCCGCCGCATTGGGGGCGCCACCCACCTCTAGATCGGCGTCCGCTCCGATCTCGGCGTTGGGGTCGAGCTCACCGGGCGCAGCTTCCGGAGCAGCCTCGGCTGCAGCCGCAGGGCCAGCGGCGGGCTCGCTCGGCGCCGCAGCTTCGGGCGCCGCCGTCTCGGGCGCTGCCGTGTCGGGGGCCGCGGGCTCCGCCGGTGCGGGCGCAGGCTCCGTGGGAGCGGTGGCCGGCGTCTGCGCCGATGCCGCCGTGGAGAGCAGGCACACGCCGACCACGCCCAACACGCTGGCGCCCAATGCCTTGCGCAGCGCTCGTCGTGTCGACGAGCGTGCTCCTTCGAACCGTGCGCCATCGGTCTTGATCGAGTTCCACCGGTTTGTCCCGACACTGGTCATCGTCATCGTTCGTCCTGGTTCAGGCTCGCGAGCGTAAGTTGCGCCTCGAGGGCGGATGCCGTGCGGCACCAATAACGCGGCCCCGCACGTGGTAATTGGACCGCATCAACGAGTCAAGTCTGCCCGGAGCGCAGATCCGCACGCGAGAAACCCGGGTCCGAAAGCAAGAGAATGCTGCTGCTGCCGCGCGTTGGTGCTGCGCTTCGCCGCAGCGTGCGAAGTCGCGTGCGCACTCACGCGTGCACGGGCGCGCTGCGCGCGATCGCAGTGCGCGAGTCCGTGTCGCGATGCGGTCGCCGCGCGTCGCCGCGAAACGTTTCGAGCCTCCGCTCGAGCTTCGATAGGTGCCGGCGCGACCCGCGCTGAGCTCGCGGGTAGGAGCCCCGGCGAATTGGTAAACATCTTCGGCGGGTGTACGTCGCTGTGCTGCGCTGCGTTGTATCGGAGCGGGCGAAATTCCGCAAAGGCCGGGGCCGGCTCAAGACGTTGCGCGGTGCACCGTTCAGGCTCAGCGTGAGGGCTGAGCAGCACGACGCCGAGCCTGGTTCGACTGCGACCGAGTGCGCCCCCGGTTCGGGGTTGTCGATGCGCAATGGCCCCGGTTCGAGCCGCGCCCACGGTACGTCGACGGGGACGAGGCTGCGAGAAGAGTCGACCCCGCCGACCAAACCCAGCATCGCGCCTCCGTCGCGTTCGGAGCTGCAGGAGCCCGAACAAGCGGCCGCGGTGGACTCGCCCCTCAACGCGTTCCATGAACCCGCCCCCACGCTGAGCTACGGCATGGTGCTCGTGGTGGCGGGGGCGGCGCTCGGCCTCGCCGGGCTGCTGGCGACGACCCGCACGCATGACGCCAACTGGGTGTCGTCGGCGCCGTGGTGGCTCGCCGCCGCGACCCTGGTCTTCAGTCTTTCCATGGCGGTGGCGATCACGCTCTCGTTCGCGCGCCGGCTGGATGCTCTGGCGCAGGCCGCCCGGCGTCTGGCATTTGGTCGAACGTCCCCCGGTGCCGAGCCGCCGCGCAGCGACGCGATCGCCGCGCTGGCGCGCTGCCTGACCCGGATGAGCGAGCGGATCGCGGAGCTCGCCGCGGAGCTCGAGCGCTCGAGCGAGCAAGAACAGGGCCGCCTCGACCTGCTGGTGCGCGAACGTACGCGAGATCTTTCCGAGGAAAACGAGGACCTGCGGCGAGTGTTCGGGGATACCAAGGGCATGCTCAGCGTGGATCCCACGGGCAAGCTGGTGGGCCAGGCGTCGCAGGTGATCTCGCGCTGGCTGGGGGCCGCGCCCGCTGCGGATGGCCGCTTCTGGGATTATTTCGAGCAGGCTTCCCCCGGCGCCGGCTCCCGCTTCGAGGCCGCCTGGCGCGAGCTGATGCAACCATCCGCGGAGCTCGATCTGCGGCGCCTGCCACGCACCCTGGCCGTCGCCGAGCGGTATCTCGCCGTCGAGTACCGACCGGTCCGCGACAGGACGGGCCAGCTGCAGCGCGTGCTGATCGTGCTCAGCGACATCAGCATCCCCGAGCCGGACCCGGCGACCCCGAGCTGAGCACCCACTTGGTAGCTCAATTACCTACATATGTGCCATGGGGCGCCTCTGATTCCCCTGGCCCAGCTGACCGTCGGTAGCGGGAGGAGCCCCCGGTGAATCCCGTGAGCGAGAACCCGACCAGCAGCCAAGTCCTGGCGACGGCGCCGCGAGGCGAGGCACCGAGCGTCGCCCGGCTGCGCCAGAGCGTGCTCGTGGCCGAGGACTCCAAGGTCATCCGCACCAAGCTGGTCAGCATTCTGGAAACATTGGAGGGCGTCGAGCTGCGCGTTGCCGCCGATGGGCTGGAAGCCCTGGCGCTGGCGCGGGAACGGCGGCCCGATCTCTTGCTCACGGACAACGAGATGCCGGGTCTCACCGGCATCCAACTGGTGCGCGTGCTGCGCAACACGTGGTCGCGGCTGGAGCTGCCGATCCTGATGTTGACCGCCAACAGTGCCACGGAAACCAAGGTGCAAGCGTTTCGCTATGGCGCCAACGACTACGTCACCAAGCCGGTCGAGGCCGCCGAGCTCCGGGCGCGGGTGCGCGGCCAGCTCGACTTGAAGCTGGCCATTCAGGAGAGTCTCGAGGCGCGGCTGCAGTTGCTCGAGGCTCGAAAGTATCAGGCGGTGGGGCGCCTGGCGGCGGGCATGGCGCACGAGTTGAACAACCCCGCCCAGTTTACGGCCAGCAACCTGTCGTACCTCGCCAAGTCGTTCAGCAAGGTACGCGGCATCCTGCAGAGTACGCTCGATTGGTCCCGGAGCGAGCAGGCGAGGCTGCCTTTTGCCGCCCAGCTTGCCGAGCAATGCCAGCGCGCCGAGCTCGAGGACATCCTGCGCGAGACGCCGCTTGCCGTGGACGAGGCGCTCGAAGGGATTCGGCGCATGGCGCACGTGATCCGCGAGCTCAAGGAGTTCGCCGGTGACCCGAGCGCGGAGCTGTCGGAGCTGGAGCTGAATCAGGCGCTCTGCAATGTGGTCGAGGTCTCGCGCTCGACCTGGAGTTCGAGCGTCGAGCTGTTCCTCCAGCTCCACCCCGAACCCCTCATCGTGCGCGCCGCAGCGCATCCGATCAAGCAAGCGATCTTGAACCTGCTCAACAATGCCGTCGAGGCCGTGCAGAGCCTCGGGCGCACCGGCAGCGTCGTGATTGCGTCGGTGCCGGCCGGGGACGGCGTGGAGATCTCCGTCAGCGACGACGGCCCCGGCATCGCGCCGGAGTTGCAGTCGCAAATCTTCGAGCCCTTCTTCACCACCAAGCTGTTCGGGCAGGGCATGGGTCAGGGTTTGTTCGTCGCCCACGCCATCGTCGTGGAGCAACACGGCGGCAGGCTCTGGTGTGAATCTCGACCGGGGTCGGGCGCGATTTTTAGGATCTGGTTGCCCGGAGCAGCAGCGCCGGGCGCCGTCTCGAACGATCGCGTTCCCAGCATCGTCTGAGCTGCGGCCTCCGGACCAACTGCGACGGCGCTGCGCTGACTGGACCGAAGCGGGGCAGTCTTGCTCCGCTCGGGCCTGCCGCAGGCAAGCGTTTCACGAGCCAGGCCTTCACTGGCCAGGCCCCGCTGCTGCAACGCCCGGGAGAAAACTCTGGGAGGCCGAGCACGGGCAGTGTTAGAGGGGGCGTTTCGGCTTTCCTGACGGAGTTATCAAATGACGAAGCGAACGATGAATAGCATCCAGTTGAGTGCGCGAGGCCTGCTCGCCATGGGGGTTTGTCTGGCGTGCTCGCAGACCCCTCCGCCCGAAGCGCCCGTGGCGCCCGCCCCCGAGCCCCCGCCGGCCGCCGCCGCGCCCGAAGCAGAGAAGGCCGCACCGGCAGCGATCGTGATCAAGGACATCGGTCTCGCCACTCCCGAGTCGATCCAGCACGAGCCGCAGTCGGACACCTATCTGGTGAGCAACATCAACGGTGACCCGCTCGCCAAGGACGACAATGGCTTTATTTCCAAGCTCTCGCCCGACGGCACGGTGATCGCGCTCAAGTGGATCGACGGCGCATCCCCCGACGTGGAGCTGAACGCGCCGAAGGGCGTCGGCTTCTCGGCAGGCAAGCTGTTCGTGGCCGACATCGACGTGATCCGCACGTTTGATCTCGCCACCGGCAAGCCGCTGGCACAGATCAAGGTTCCCGGCTCGACGTTCCTGAACGACGTTGCCGTTGCCCCGGACGGCACGGTGTACGTCTCGGACACCGGGCTCAAGGCAGGCAAGGCCGGGCTGGAGCCGAACAAGAAGGATGCCATCTACAAGGTGAGCACCGACGGCAAGCTGAGCACCCTGATCAAGGGTGAGCAACTCGGTCTGCCCAACGGGCTCTTTGCCGATGCGACGGGCCTGTCGGTGGCGACCTGGCAGGGCAAGCTGTACCGCGTCTCGTTCGACGGCAAGCAAGAGGCGATCAACACGGCGCCGGGTGCTCAGCTCGACGGCCTCCTGCACACGGCGGACGGCCAAGTGCTGCTCTCCAGCTGGGAGAAGTCCATGGTGTACCTCGGCACGGCGGACGGCCAGTTCTCGCCGCTCCTGGCGGATCTGAAGTCCCCCGCGGACCTCGGCTACGACACCGTGCGCGGTCAGGTGCTCGTGCCGTTGTTCATGGACAACGCCATCGAGATCCAGAAGCTGCCGCAGGTGTCTGCCACGGCCAAGGCCGAAGCGCCGCCCGCCGCCACCACCGCCGAAGCGAAGTAAACAACGCGAGTCGTCTACGAGGGTCTCTGCGGTCTCCGGATCGCAGAGACTGCGTAGCGCTCTCCGGATCGCAGAGACTGCGTAGCGCTCTCCGGATAACAGAGACAGCGTAGCGCTCTCCGGATAAAAGAGACTGCGTAGTTCAGCGCGGCCGCACGCTGCAGCGGAACTTGATCCGAACGCCGATCTCTGGATCGTCGCGCAGCAGCCCCTGAAGCTCGTCACACGTCGAACGGCACAGGCGGATCGACGACTGATTTTCGCCGTATTGCCAGCCCTCGGCGCAGGCATCCGAGGCGGCGCGCGCGAACTCGCGCACCTGTGTACCCCCCGATTCGAGCACCACGCTCGCGTCATCCAGATCCAGGCGCAGCCCGCCGGGCGGGGAGGGGACGGCGTAGTCGCACGCCAGCGTCGCCTGCGTGATCTGCGCCAGCGTGGCATTCAGCGCGCTCGAGAAATCGGGCTGCTCCGTCATGTCGAAGTGGCAGAAGCTGGGCCCCGCGTTGGCGCAGCCCGGGTTTGCCGTCCCGCCCACGGTCGCCATCTGTGAGAGCTCGTCCCGCGCGGCCTCGCTCCCGGGTGAACCGATCACGAAGGTGCGGATCTGAGCTTGCTCAAAGCTGGCTGCGACGTCGGCGATCAGAGGAGCGCCATCGACGCGAGTCTGCCCGTCGCCGTCGCATTCCCGCGTGAAGGTCGGAATGCCGTCCGTGATCAGCAGCAAGAAGCGAGGCCCGTCCAGCGCCGTCGCCGCGAGTTGTTCCACACCGAAGGCGTAGGCGCCGTGCGTAGGCGTGCCGCCTGCGGGAGCCTTGGCAGCGTTGACCGTCTGGATCCGAGCGCGCTGCTCCGCCGACAGCGGCGCAATGGGCGCTGCCACCTCCGGGATATAACAAGCGTCGTTGCCCGGCTGGATGTTGGGGTAGTAGCTGAGCCCGACGGCGACATTATCGGGCATGGCGTCGATCGCGCTGGCAAGCGCGCTCTGCGTGATCTGCCACTTGCTTTGCTGCCCGCTGCTCGGTGCTCGATTCGTGCCCGCCACCCAGCCCATGGACCCACTCGTGTCCACGACCAGCTGAATCACCGGCGGCCGTGCCGTGGCCGGCGCAAAGCGATCTCCGCAACCGGGATCCTCCCCGGACTCGCCATCCACCAGCCCGATCAAGTCCGACACGTTGCCGTCGCTGCCGTTGCTGTCCCCCGCGCCGTCGGCACCGTTGCCCCCGCCCAGGCTGCCGTCCCCCGCGCCGTCGCTGCCCGCCGAGCCCGTTCCGGAACGGGGCCCCGCACCAGGATCTGGCGAACCGGTCAAGGGCTCGATCGTGCTCGTCGTCGGCGCGTCGCTCGAACACGCGGCCCCGAGCAGGCCGAGGGCGGCGCTCACTAGGCTGGAACTACACTTGCTCGAGAACGACATGCTGACGTCCTTGGTCCGGTCTTTCATTGGGGCGCCGTCCCTCCGCCGCGTTGCGCCCACGGCGCTCTAGAGCAGCACCGTGGACATCAGCACGGGGGACGGAAGCACGCTGGGCAGCAGCACGGCTCAGCAGCAGTACGGCTGACCAGAAACACGGCTGACGAGAAACACGGCTGGGGGGGAAACAAACGCCGCGCGCCGCTGACGCACTATCTCACACGAGACAGCCCCGCGTACGACAAACTTCGGCCCCAGACCAAGTTCCGCGTGCGAGTCGTGCACGCAGCGCGCTGCTTCCCAGCATCGCCGCGGACGTCACACCGTTCGCCGAGCGGCGCCGTGCTGCATCGTGGCACCGGCGCGTGCTGCCACCGAGCCGCGCCAGCTCGTCGCAGCGCGTGTAACGCCCTGCGCAAGGTCAAACCAGCTTCGCTAGCGATGCGCTGGGACGCCGGCATCGAGCTCACGGTGTGTCAGCAACGGACAGTGTGGCGCCGGCGCTCGCCAGTACGCTCTCGCGGACGCCCTCCGCCGGCTCCGCGACGTACGCATACGGCGGCACGAAGGCGGCGCCCGCCTCTTCGAGCTGCGGCGTTGCAGCGGTGAACACGTTGGAGCGGGCCCGCAACTGTGGCGCAACCCCCCCGCCGCCGTCGATCTGGTACGGCGTTGCTACATTTTCGAAGTAGTTGTCCTCGACCAGGAGGCGCGAGCCCACGCCTGCCGTGATCGCCGCCTCCGCGCTGGGGCTGGCATAGTAATTGTTGAACACGTGCACGTCGCCAAAGCGCACGCTCGGCGTGGCGCCGAGAATGCCCTCGAGCCAAGCGTTGTGGTGCAGCGTCACGCGCAGGTGCCCGGTGTCCTCTGCGGCTCCGTCGTCGCTGTGGCCGATCAGCGTAGATTTTCGCGCTGCCGTCGAGGCGCGCGTATAGGAAAAGCGGCTAAAAGATACGGTGATGAAATCCGAGCCATGCACGACGTCGAGGTTGCCGTCCTCGGCATCGCTGATGTCGCAATGGTCGACCCAGACGTGGTGCGCGTAGTGGATCTGCACGCCATCGCCGTTCACTTCCGAGAACGACGCATCGATCTGCAGGTTCTGGATGATCACGTTGTGCACGAAGTCGTCCGACAGCCCCCGGATCCGGAGGCCGCCTTCGAGACGGGGGGCGGGCCCCACGCCGCGCAGCGTCTTGTGGGAGGCGACCACCACGCGCCCGAGCCGGAGCGTCCCGGCGATCTCGATCGTTAGAGGTTCCGGGAGAGCGGCGAACGCCGCCAGTTCCTCCGCCGTGGTGGCGCGGACCGTTTCGCCAGCAGCTCCGCCCGTGGTGGTCGGCGTGCCCAGGCCTGCCACCGCGGCCCAGCCGAGCAGGGCTGTTTCATTCGGGGGCGCCTCGGTCACGGGCTCCGGCTCCGGTATTTCGGGCGGAGTTCCCGCCTCGCCCGGCGCCGGCGGTGCGCCCGTGGCGGGGTCCGTAGCGCCGCTCGAGCCTGCCGCGCCAGCCAGCGGCAGCGCTGCCGTCGAGGTTTCGTCGGAGCCCAACGCTGACGCGGGCTGGCTCCCGGCGGGGTCGCCCGACGCCGGGCTGGAAGCAGAGCTGCCCGACTCCGGGCTGCTGGAAGCAGAGTCGCCAGATGCAGGGTCGCAACTCGGGTTGCATGCCTCGAGCGCCGGCGGCGTGACGGACGGCTCACTGCCGCCGAGCGCGTCTCCCGCAGCGCCCGCGGCACCATCCGCTACCGAGCCGACGCGTACGGGATCGAAGTCCGTCGCGGTCAACGTGCATGCGTGGAGGCCGCTCACGCTGACACAGAACAAAGCGTAGCCCAGCTGCGATCTCATCCCTGCCCATCCCCTGGTCTGGAAAGACGTGTAGAGAACATCCACGGCCATTCCGCTGCTGTACTGCGTTAATCTGGCGCAAACCTTGGCGATCGGGCCGCCGATGCAGGCTGCACCACGCGAACGCGAACGTGGGTGTGTCGAAGTGTGGCGGTGATGCGACGGAACGATGTCCTGCGCGTTGCATGGCGTTCCCGCCGAGCAACTGCAGCTTCGAGCAACTACGTATGCTCGCTGATGCCGGTCACGCCGCTACTCGTAGTGCGGCCATCGCTTCTGCGGGCTATCGCTCTGCCCACGATATCTTCTGCCGGCTATCGCTTCGTCGGGCTATCGCTCTGGCCGCTCACGGAGCAGGGCAACCCACCCGCTCGGTGGACACCACGACGTCATCCACCCACAGGTTCTGGGCGTTGGTCGGTTGCTGGTAGCGTTCCCAGCCCAGATGCAGGGTCGTGAAGGCGGGCGGCGCCAGCCACTGCCCGCCCACGCCGTTGCCGAGGCAACCCGAGCCCGCCGTCGTGGGGCGGTTGGTCACATGCATATCGGTGATCTCGGTGCCATCGAGATAGAGCTGCATTTCGTTGGAGGCGACGCGGAAATGCCACTCCACGCAGGCCCAGCGTTGTACCGGCATGCGCGTCGCCGAGTGCGTATAACAATCGGTGGAGACGCCGTTGTTCGTCTCGTAGTTGGCCATCAACCCCGCGCCGCCCTGCTGCTGCCCGCCATACCGATAGTAGGCGTCGTGCCCGTTGTCGGCGGCGCGACCCTCCGCCTGAATCAAGGTCCAATGCACCACGGCATTGGGCGTCGCGTCGAGCCAGAACATCGCGCGCCCGAACATCTCGTCAGAGGCCGCCGGAAAGATGCTGGAGCTGCCTTGCTGCAGGGAGAAGTAGCCGCGGCGATACGCCTGACCGGGAGGCGCGCTGACGTGCACGGCCTTGCTGCCGCTGAAGGCCTGCACGCCGTCCACCTGCGCCGTGGCCCCGCTGCCCGTCTGATTCTGCCAGGGCGCGCCCGGAAACTGCCCCACCACATCGTCCTCGAAGTCATCACAGAACAACGCGTTCGCAGGGCAGGCATCCGCGGCGACCGGCGGCGTTGCTCCCGCGCCCGCGCTGCCACCCGTGCTGGGCAGCATCGTGTCCGGCAGCATCGTGTCCGGCACCATCGTGGCACCCGCCGTCCCCAGCGACGCTCCCGCGGCACCATCGCCTGCGGCACCACTGCCCGCTACGCCGAGCGACCCCGCGCCCGCCGCACCGCCGCCGCTACCCGCCGCCGTGGCGGAGCTACCTGCCGCTCCCGTGAGGCCGCCGGGCAGCACGCCCTGTTCCGGCACACTCGCCGCTGGGGTGCCGGTGGGAGTCGGAGGCGCCGTGCTGCCGTCGTTGGCGGTGTCGGCTGCGGCCGCGCCCGCGGCCCCCGTCGCCGCGACGTTGCCGCCGAGCGAGCCCGGTCCTGCGTAGCTCTGCACGTCCACCGTGGGCTCCTCCGTGCTCGAGCACGCCAAACCTACGCTCAAAACGATCCAGCCGCGTCGCATGATGGCTGCTCGCATAGCAGCGTTTCACGCCGCGGTCACTCGCCCCTCCCCAGCGTGCGGGCAACCTGCCCGAGGAGCCTCGACCCGCCTGAAATATTCGGCTCCAGGGCGATCCAAGGGCGAAGCACGCCGCTCGCGCGCCAACGCGCGGCTCAGGGGAGCGCGGTGATCTGCAGGCAGAAGTCGAGCGAGTAGGGCGGATTGTTCCCCGGGACGAAGGCCAGGATGAGCTCGATCAGATCCGTCGTGTCCAGGACGGTCGATGAACCGCTGCCGCAGTTGGATGTATCGGTAAACGGCAGCGTGACGGTCCCCGGAGCGATGAAATTGCAAAAGTCGGTGCCGCCCGAATCCTTGTAGATCACCTTCAGAGAGGCGGGCGGAGTGTTCCCGCTGGACTTGAACTCGAACCCGGTCACACCGTTGCCAGCTGCGTCCCAGCTGTCACCATTCGGGGCAAGGCCGATGATGTGCACGGCGCCCCAGCCGCTCGCCTGGATGGTACCGGTGAAACACAGATCGCCGTCCGTGACGGTCACCGCGAGCGAGCTCGGGCTGTTGACCTCGAGATCGCTGCTGCCTTCGATGCCGACGCAGTTGGTGGATGTCTCTGTTTCGGTCAGCTCCAGCGTGCGGCACGTCGACCCGGAGCCGCTACCCGCGCTGCCACCGGTACCCGCGGTGCCCGCAGCGCCCGCACTGCCAGCGCCACTGCCGGCACTGCCCGCGGTGCCGGCACTGCCCGCGGTGCCGGCACTGCTGCCGGCGCTGCCGGAGTTCCCCCAGCTACCGGAGCCGCCCCAGTCGCCGGCGCCTCCGCGGCTGCCGTAGCCGCCCCAGTCGCCGGAGCTGCCCCAGCTGCTACTTCCGGCGTCGGAGCCGCCTACGCCCTCGGAGCCCGCGCTCCCCCCGTCGCCCCCGATCCCGGAATGAGACACCCCGCAGCCGGAGCCGAGGCACAAGCTCCCCGCATCGGGTTCCGAAAGCCGGCTCGTCTCAAACCTGCCATCGAGCAACTGCGGGCAGCCCAGCACTCCCACCCCTGCAGCCCCCAGGAGCCAGCAGGCGACACGAACGCGGGCGATCCGACGCACGATCCTCTGAACGCCGAGATTGCGCGACCCTCGACGCCTAACGCTTCAGAAGCGAGAATTTTCGACGGCCCTTCCGCCCCTGCGACAATCCGTGCGCCGAAGTCCTTCCTCCGGCGCACATGCCGCTCGCCCAGCCGCAGCACGACTACCTCAGCCCTATTGCATCGGGCGGCAGTTGCATGGGGCAGCAGCTGCACCGGGCCGCACCGATCATTCCCCGGGCCGCCGCTCAGCCCATCGCGTAGAAGAACTCTTCTTTGACGATCTTCCCTTTGTCGATCGTAAACAGGCCGACCTCTTCCATCGTGAACCGCTTGCCGCTCGGCTTGTTCGTCACGTCGTACACGAAGCGAACGGCAAACCGCTCATCATGCGGGTAGGCATCGGAGACCTCGGCCTTGTGCACCGTATGGTTCTCCCGCCACCACTTGCTCTTGCCGCGGATCGCCTCGATCCCCCTGGCGGTGCGGTCTTGCCCGGGCGGTGCGCCCGCTTCGACGCTGACGGCGTCCTTCGAGAACAGCTCATCCAGGATGACTTCGTTCTTGCCCTCGCGGCAGAGCGCCACGTACTTCTTCCCGATTTCGATACTCGACATATTGCCTCCGTTTGTGTGACCAGCCTAATGCCCAACGTTACGCTCGCCAAGTCTCGGCGTGCGCGCTCCTCGACCCATCACCTGTCGCAGCGGCGCGCATGACGTTCCGGTAACGTGCATGGTCCGCCCGTGCGTCACCCGCGCACTCCATCGCTGCAGGGAGCCACATCTGGCTTCGATGCCTGCACCAGCGCGGCGTTCCGCCGCACACGCTTTCCACGAAAGCTCACACCCCTCGGCCGGGAGCCACGCTGCACTCCCCGAGGAGATTGCTCCGGACGCGATCCAGTTCGAAGAGAGCTAGGCCGCTCGGATCTGGACGCTGGCGTGTTGCGAGAAGCACCACCGAGAGCATCCAGCCAGCGCCGCCCCGCAGACCTCTGGACGATGCCATCGAACCATCCCGGACCCGCAGACGTCTGGACGCTTCGCGACCCCGGAATTGCCGCCGTTTTCATGCCCCAGCTGTAGCCAAATACTGATCGCGTGTACAGTTAAATTCGGCGTCTCGAAAGCCCGCACCGACGCGCCTCCGACGCGTCTGACTCGGCCCCTCACGGCAGCAGCCGCGTCAGCGGGTCCAGCCAGGAAAATAACAGCTCGCTGATTTCGGGAAAGACGCTGGCGATGACCGCGGCGGCGGGAAGCAGAACGTAGATGACGAGCTGGCCGATGAAGTTGACGTTGAAGCTGAGGCCGCCGGGGCGGGAGTTGCCGAGCCGGCTCAGGATCTCATCGCGCTCCATGGCCAGGATGGAGAGCAGGCTCATGCCGATGACCAGGAGCATCAAGAACCAGGCAAACACGGTGACGAAGCGCACGGGCTGCAGCGGATAGGAGGCCACCACGAGCACCAGGCCGAGGGCGCCGGTCAGTGCGAAGATCAGCAGATTGCGCAGCTGGAACAACATCTGTTGGACGAAGCTGACGACGCGCATGGCGACGAAGTCTTCTGCCATGCGCGTCCACAGGTAGATGTCGGGCGGCACGGCGCGCATGAAGCGAACGGCGGTGGGGATGCGCGCGTTGCGTTCGCCGGGCAACAGGCCCTCGAGGTCGGTCTTCTCCCTGACCTCGTCGCGTCGCGGCTCTGCGGCGCGTTTGGCCCAGAGGCGCTGCAAGACTTCGAAGATGCCGGCGGAGGCGGTGAAGAGGGCGGTGTGGATCTGGGCCTGAAGTTGGTCGGACGCAGGTGGAGCGACGTTGGCTCGAGCGTGGGGGTTGGTGCTCGGAGGCGGGGGAGGCAGGGTGCAGCGGTGCACGGCACTCTCTACCTGCTCCGCCCATTGCTGGAGAACTGCGCCGTCGAACGGGCGGGCGTAGGGGACGGAGCTCGGGATCTCGCTGGCCAGGGTCGCGAGCAAGCGGCAGTTGTAGGCGGAGAGGGCGAATTCGCGGGCGTCGGGCCTCCTGGCGTTGAACTGGAGTCCAAAGCTGCCGGCGACTTTGACGGCGACCCGGTCGTAGGCGTCGCTCATGGGCTGGGCGGCGAGCTGCCGCAGGAAGCGTACGAGCAGCTGCCAGGAGAGCGTGAACTTGACGCAGGCGAAGGCGACGCTGCCGTACAGGACGAGGAAGCCGGCGCGGAGCAGGCAATCGTAGGCGTGGCCTTCGAACGTGGGCAGCAGGCGGTGCCAGAAGTACAGCGCAGGCAAGGCGAGCACCACCAGGGTGCAGACTTCGGGGCTGATCTGCGTACCGAGCCAGATGCCCTGGAGGCGTCGAGTCAGGTCCTGCAGGGCTGCGCCCGCGGCCCATTTCTCGGGCTCCTCGGCGCTCGCGATGGGAAACGGGGAGAGCGGGGAGAATTGGCGCTCGGCCGCGATGCGGCGCAGGCCGCTCGTCGCCCACAGGTAGTAGCCGCCGGCGAGGTAGCAGAGCGGGACCAGCGGGGACATGCCCAGAGGGTCGACGCTGCGCGCCAGCAGCATGCGCTGAGCCGTGCCTGCCAGCTCGTGCCACTCCCAGGCGCAGCGGATGCAAGTACAGATCATCCAGAGCATGATGAGTCCGCTGAAGAGCGTGGCCCAGGCCTGGCTGGAGGGTTCGCGGGGGACTAGATCCGCGGCGGGCAGCTTCCAGCGCTTGCGGCCCCAGCCGAGGGCGGGCTGACAGAGGATGACGAGGGCGGCGGACTGGCAGCGCACGGCGAGCCTGGCGGCGAGGATCAGCAGGCCGAGCGCAACGCCCGCCGCGTACCCGAGCAGCGGGCCGCGCCACCACTCTGCTTCGTCGATGACGAAGGGGGCGATCGGCAGGATCAACCCCATCAGGCAGGGTAACGTGAGGTGTTGCGCGAGGGCGTAGCGCTGCATGGCCAGACCGCTCGCGGGGGCGCGCGTCCGCTCGCGGTGCAGGCTATGCAGCAATTGCAGCGTGGCGATCAAGAGTAGGATGCCCGCCAGGGCGGCGCCGAGACCTGTGGCGACGACGGGCTCTCGCTCCCCCTGTCGCCGCTGCTGAGGTTGGGCCGGAGGGCGATAGGCCTGGCTGATGCTGTCCACCGCGCAGCGGCGCGCGAGGGGCCAATAGGCGTTGTTGGCGACCATCGTGAGCCAGAGCTGGGGGCTGTCCCGGAGGCAGTGTGCGTTGCTCTCGCGCTCGGCGCGAGGCGTGTGATAGCGCAGCAGGCGCGCTGCGGGGCGGCCGGTGCTGGGGATGAGCTCGTTCAGGGAAGCCAGGCTGGCGTTGTAGAAGCCGTTGGCGATGTCGCTTGGGAACGGAGCGCTCTGCCGTGTGGGCGCGAGCGCGGCGGAATCGAACAGCAGGGGGTAGGGTGAACCCACCAGCATGCCCGAGAAGGTGGAGCGCAGATCCGGATGGATGAAGAGCAGGTCCGCGCTGAGGGCGCCGAGGACGACGCCAGGGCAGTAGGAGCGTGCCTGTTGCGCGAGGAAGAGCACGTCCGCAGGATCAGTGGCAGCGAGCAGCAGGTACTGGCTGCCGTCCGCGCACACGCGCTGCAGCAGCTGGCGCAACATGAGCTCGGATTCGTAGGAAGTGAGCTTGGAGAAGGTCTGTGGCGCGTCGGGCGTCGCTTCTTCCTGGGCATCGATCTTGAGCTCGAGGGTGCGGCGCAGCGTGGCCGCAGGCTCGTCGGCGCTCTTCTGGTCGCGCTGGCGCGTGGCGCGGAGTTTGGAGATGTGCAGCGGAAAGCCAAAGCTGCGCAGCACGGCGGTGGCGGGCACCTCCGGGCTACGGGGCGCGTCCGCGCTGGCCGGCACCTCTGGCTTGCCGCAGCGACGAGTGCCGGCTCCCTCCGCCTCGGTGCCGTTGGCTGGGGAGGCGGCGCTGGTTTTCTGAAAGCCGCTGCCGTAGACCGTGCCGATCTCCGTGAGGACGGCGATCTTCACGTCGCGCGGTCGGTGGCGCTCGGCGATCTGGCACACCAGAAAGTCGAGCAGCTCGGCGTCGAACGGGACCGTGCGTCGGAGCTGCAGCCGCGGGCCCGGAAACAGGTCGGAGATGGCCTGGGCCGTGGCAGAGCCGGTGATCAGCTCCACCCGCTCGACGCCACTGTGCTGCAGCGCTACCGAGAGCGGCCGGGCGCCTCCGGAGAAGAAGGGGCCGAGCACGCGCAGCGGCGCGGGCTGCTCCGTGCTGAGAGCGCTGGCCCAGCGCACGGCCTCCAATACGTCGCTGTGGCGGGCGCCGAGCACGGGGGATTCGCCCACCAGGAAGGCCACGAGCCAGTCTGTCGGCGTGCGCACGCCGCGGCTCGCGCTCGGCGCATGGAAGACCATCACGCCCGGACCGACGGGCTCTTCGGCGCCAGGGCTCGTGTCGCCGTCCGGAGCGCGCTCCGGCGCCGGCCACGGGAAGAGCGTGTTGCTCTTGCTCATGCCGAATTGTTGAACGGCGTTCACGAAGGTCTCGACGCTCTGGTCGAAGTACAGCGACATCAGGCTGCGCCGTGGGTCGGGCACGGAGACGACCAGCGTGAAGATGCGGCCCACGTCGTCAGCGCCGGCATACTTCGCGCGCGCCGCGAAGGCGGCCAGGGTAGGGTTAGCGTCCCCGCCGTCGATCCCGAAGGCCTCGCTCAAGAGCCCGACGATCCGGGCCTCTCGGCGCGCCTCGGCCGTGAGCGCCGCGGGGGCCGCGGGGGCCTGGGGCGCGGCCGGCGCCGCGCGTGAGCTCCGTGCGGCGGCGGGCGCCGCTGGCTTGCCCCAACCCGCAAGGCCCGGCCCGGCAGCAACGCCGAGCAAGATCATCAGCAGAATGGGCCAGCCCGTGTTCCCCTCGCGCTGCACCTGCGCCCCCTCCCGTTACAGGACGCTCGCCCCCGATTTCTGTCGCGGGCGAGGGGACGCGCGCGCGACGCGGGCGAAAGGGCGGCGGTCAGCGGCGGTGACGGCTGGTGTGGGCGGTAGATCCGCGCTGTCGCGGATCCTGGAGGGAGCACTCGCGCGGCGGAGAACGCCGCTCAGCGCAGCAAGAAGCGCTCGACGGTCGTGACCAGGAGCGGCGGCGCTTCCTGCATGGGATAGTGGCCGCAGTCGGCGAGAGCGCTGACGATGAGCCGCTCGCAGATCGGGGCCAGGCCGTCGGTGATGGCCTGGCGGCGCATGGGGGGCGCGTCTTTTTCACCGGTGATGGCGAGCACCGGGCAGGCGACGCGGGCGTCGGGGTTCGGCAAGCCATCGCGCGCAAACATCTTGGCGTATGCCGCGGAGGCTTCCGGATCTGCCACCGCGCGCCAGCGTTGGGCCTTGAACTGGATCCATTGTTCGGAAAGGCGGTCGCCCCAGGTGGCGCGCAGGCCGTCGAGGCGGTGGGCATCCGTGCCGCGTCCCATCCCCTGCAGGAAGGCGAGCGTGGCGTCGTCCACACCGAGACCGGTGCTGGGGACCGGTGCCAGCAGAATGGCGCGGTCGATGCGCTCGGGCAGTAGCTGCGCGAGGTGCAGGGCCACCAGGGTACTCATGGAGTGGCCGACGATGGCGAAGCGTTGCCAGCCGAGGGAGTCGGCGAGGCTGGCCACGTCCGCCGCCGCCTCGTCGACGGTGTACTTGCCGGCGATGTCTTTGGAGCGCCCGTAGCCGCGCAGATCGGCGAGCGCCCAGGTGAAGCTGGCGCGATCCAGGTAGGGGTGCGCGGCATCCCAGGAGGAGGTGTCGCTGATCCAATCGTTGAGGACGAGGACGCGGATGGCGCCGGAACCGAGCTGTTGATGACCGAGCATGCGCCCGTCGTATCCGAGAGGCCGGGCGCGGAGCAAGGGCGCGTGTCGTGGGGGCGCCGGCGCGCGGTGTCAGAATCTTGCGCGAGAGTGCGCCCGCCCTCGAGATTTTGTGTGCGACGTGTCGCGTCCCGGCGCGTCCATCGCGGGTTCGCGGCGCTCAGCGCGGGCAGCGTTCGGCGGTGCGGCGTTCGGCTTCGTTGCAGCGCTGGCGGGCCTCGCTGCAGTAGGCTTCGACCGAGGCCACGTCGGGGTCGCGATCGACGAGCTGGCAGAGCTGGCTGGCGAGATCACAGATGGCCTGTTTGCGTTCGCGCGCGGAGGGGCAATCCGGGGTGGAGAGATCCACCGCTTTGCTGAGCTCCCGGCGCAGCGCTTCGGGCGAAGCGCCATCGTCCTTCGGCTGGTCCAGATCGATGGCGTTGCCTTCGCTCGGTGCCGCTCGGCGGGGAGCCTCTTGGGCGGCCGCAGGGGAACGGCCCTTCTTTGCGGCTGGCGCGGCGGGCTTGGCGGGGGCGGCTTTGCCCGCGCCGAACTCCAGCTCGTCGCTCGACTGCTGGCGCAGCTGCAGCTCGCTGGGCTCTGGCGCGGCCGGAGGCGGAGGCGCAGGTTCGGTGGTCTTCGGCGCCGTCTCGGCCTCGGGCTCCTCCGCTCGCGGTGGGGGCTCCCGCGGCGCTTCCTTGGTGCACGCGCCGGCGGCCAGGCTAACCAGCAAGAGGCGCGCGAGCCACGAGCGGAGCGCGGGCGGGCGGCGCACGGGGCGATGCTGCGCCGTCAGGCAGGGAGCTCGGAGCATCATGGCTCCCCCTCGAGGTTCTCGTCGAGCAGCCGTTCGTTGACTTCGATCGCTTTGAGATAGCTCCTGGCGGCGCCGTCCTGGTCACCGAGCGCGGCGCGGGCTCGGCCGTCGACGTGCCAGAGGCGCGCTGCAAATGGGTTGGGCGGAGCCTGGAGTTCGAGCCCGCGGCGGGTCCAGTCGAGGGCGACGTCGGGTTGGCCGAGGCGCAGCGCGACCTCGGCGAGGCGGCAGAAGATGTCCTGGCGCATCAGCTCCGAGACCGCGCTCTCGTCCGCGCTGCCGAGCGTACCGGAGGAGAGCGCCGTGAGGTTGGTCTGGGCCTGGCGCAGCTCCGCGTTGCTCTGGGCGCGGTCGAGCGCGGCGTAGGCCTGGTCCACGCGCGTGTCGCCGAGCCGAGGCAGCAGGCGCATTCGGTAGCGTTGGCTCGAGCCTTCGAGGCGTGCGCCGGAGGGCGCGCCAGGCGAGGCCGAGCGCTTGGCTTCGGCAGCTCCCAGGCCTGCGCCGGAGCCGCGCTCCCCGCCACCTGGCCCTGCTGAAGACGCTGCGCTCGGCGCTGCTGCCAGGCGGAACGGGAGAGCCGGCGCTGCAGGCTCTGCCCGTGGCGCGCCGAGCTCATCGGCCGCGAATGCGCGGGGTGCCGTTGCACGAGGTGCTGCGCCGGATGCTGCGGCGCGGGAGCGCGACGCTTCTCCGCGGAAGGCCACTGCGTTCGGCGAAGCTTCTGCCTCTGCCTGCGGCGCCGCCCGCTCGCGCAGCGCCTGGTCCAGCGCTGGCTTTTCTCTGGCTACCGTGTCGCTTGCGGCGCTGCCCTGTGCGGCCCATTCGTCCGCGGGAGCGGCGGCGCCGGGGCTGGGGGCGCTGGCAGTGTTGGCGCTCTCTTCGGCGTGCTCGGTGGGACCGTCGCGACGCTCGGCGTAGCGCGACAATTCTGGCTCGGCGGCGCGCTGGAAGGCGCCGATGACCAGCCAGAGCCCGGCGGCGGCACCCACGAGCGGCACGCCCAGGCCGAGCCAGCGCCACAGGGCGTTGCGCGGCGAGCGAGCGGCAAGAGAGCCCGCCGGCACGCTGGCGAGCACCTGTTCGCGCAGCGCGGCCCGGCGCTGCTCCGAGAGTTGCCCCGCGGCGCCGCTGTAGCGCAGGAGCGCGGCCGTTTCGAGAGCGGCCCCGGGCAGTGCGGGCGTGCCGGAGCGACCCTCGAGCGCCTGCGCGAGCGCGCTCGCCTCGGCCGCTTCGTCGGCGTCCAGGGCCTCCTCCTCGGCGGAGTGGCCCGGCGGCAGCAGGGAATCGTCACTCATGGCAGAGCCATCTCAGGCGCGCGCGAGCTCCTGGGCGCGCGCGCTTCCCAGTGTTTGCGAAAGGAGCGCAGCGCTCGCAAGAGCAGCACGTCGAAGGTGCCCAGCTTGACGCCGAGTTGTTCGGCGCAGCTCTCCCGCGACTGATCGAGCAAGAAGCGCAGCTCGATGGCGCGCCGATAGCGTTCGTTCAGCTCGTCCAGCGTGGCCTGCACGGCGGTCCCGAGCGCTTGACGGGACAGCTCGCGGTCGAGCAGCTCCTCCGGTGAGGCGTGCGGCGACAGCAGCGGCTCGAGCAGGTTTTCGAAATTGGCGAGCGCGCGACCCGTGACCTTGCGCGCGCGGTGCAGGTCCAGGGCCTTGTTCTTGGCGATGCGCGCGAGCCAGTAGTAGATGCTGACCTCGCCCGGCTGGAAGTCGGCCAGGCGCTGAAAAGCGACGCGAAACGTCTCGGCGAGCGCGTCTTCGGCGGCGGCAGCGTTGCCCAGCACCGGCATCAGCACGCGCTCGTACAGGCGGGACGCATAGGCGTCGTAGATCTGCCCGAACGCGGCGGTCTCGCCGCCCAGGGCACGGTCCAGGCACTGCCGCTCCCAGTGGCGTTGGCTCGGATCGTTCAGCTCGGCGTCCACGATGCATGTCAGGGGGGCAAACGCGCGACCTTCGACGCAGCTTACACAGTGCCCTGAAAATTCGTAAGCCTCGCGTGTACGCCCGCGCCCGCCCGCAGCTTCCTCGCAGCCGCTGCGCTGCTGGCGTTTCGGCTGATTTTCCCTGCCCTCCGCTGCTCGATGCTCGCGGATACGGTAGCCAAAACCCACACACGGCCCGTCGGCCACGCCGCATGCTCTGGACCATGGGCACGCTCGGCGCCCTCTGCGCCTGGGCGGTTTCACGCTTCAGGACGAACCGCCCAGACTCCAGAGCGCCAGGTCCGAGGAACGGGAGCAGGGTTCAGCGCACCGAAGTGGGAATCGCGCGCTGGCGTGTAAGGCGCCGCGCGGCGCTTGCGTTGCTCTCGCGAACGGTCACCCCCTCGGAGCAAATCAAGATGAGCAAAACAGATCTGGGTCGGAGCAGCTGGAAGCGCGGAACACTGGCGAGCACTCTGGTGCTGACGCTCCTGGCACAGGCGTGCGACCAGGCGCCGAAGCAGAGCGGGGCAGTCATGCCGCCCCAGGGCCCTTCCGCGTATCAGACGAGTGCGCCCGCGGAGTCGTCCGCAGCCGAGCCGCTCGCAGAGCAAGAGAGCGCGCCGAAGTCCGCGTCGCAGAGCGAGGGCGCCAAGGACGACAGCGACGGCAGCAGCCAGGAGCTGAGGCGCGCTGCGCCGTCGAAGCCACCGCCGTCCCCGCCACCGCCCGCGCCGTCCGCCGTGTCGCTCGGTGCCGCTGCCGCCGAAGCGCCGGAGATGGAGTTCAGCCTGTCTGCGAAGCGCGCTGCGCCCCAGGGCACGGCGGGTCGCGGTGTCGCCGGCGGCAGCGCGTCGGGCAGCCGCATGAAGAGCATCGCCAGCGGTGTCGTGCAGGGCCCGGTCGCGCAAGCTCGCCCGGCCGAGCCGAACACCGAAGACTACGCCGCGAGCGAAGAGACCCCGTTCGTCAGCGCCAAGGATGCGCCGCTGTCGACGTTCTCGATCGATGTCGACACGGCGTCGTACAGCAACGTGCGGCGTTTTCTCCAGCAAGGACAGTTGCCTCCGAGCGGGGCCGTGCGCGTGGAGGAACTCGTCAACTATTTCCCCTATGCGTACGCAGAGCCCACGGGAGATGTGCCCTTCAGCGTCACCACCGAGATCTCGCAAGCGCCCTGGAACCCGAAGCACCAGTTGTTGCACGTGGGGCTACAGGGCAAACACCTGGCCAGCGCGGCCGTGCCGCCGCGCAATCTGGTGTTTCTGCTGGACGTGTCGGGTTCGATGAACGAGCCGAACAAGTTGCCGCTGCTCAAGCGTTCGCTCGGTACCTTGATCGAGACGTTGGGCAGCCGCGATCAGGTCGCCGTGGTGGTGTACGCCGGTGCCAGTGGGTTGGTCTTGCCGCCGACGGCGGCGGATCGGCGGGCAGAGATCAGCACCGCGCTCGATCGGCTGGAGGCGGGCGGCAGCACCAACGGTGGCGAGGGCATCGAGCTCGCCTATGAGGTGGCGCGACGCATGGCGCGCCCCGGCAGCACCAGCCGGGTGATCCTGGCCACGGATGGCGACTTCAACGTCGGGGTCACCAGCCAGAGCGAGCTGTTTTCTCTGATCGAGCAGCAGCGCAAGAGCGGCGTGTTTCTGAGCGTGCTCGGCTTCGGCATGGGCAACTACAAAGACTCGACGCTCGAGCTCCTGGCCGACAAGGGCAATGGCAACTACGCCTACATCGACACGCTGGCCGAGGCCCGCAAAGTACTGGTGGCGCAGGGTGGGGCGACGCTGACCACGCTGGCCAAGGACGTGAAGCTACAGCTCGAGTTCAATCCGGAACGGGTGGGGGCATACCGCCTCATCGGATATGAGAACCGGCGCCTGGCGTCCCGCGACTTCAACGACGACGCCAAGGACGCGGGCGAGCTCGGCGCGGGTCACAGTGTGACGGCGCTGTACGAGCTCGTGCCGCCGGGCGTGCCGGTGGACAGTGGCAAAGTGGACCCCCTCCGCTATCAGGTACCGCCAACGGCGGCGTCGGGTCACAAGGGTGAGCTGTGCACGCTCAAGCTCCGCTACAAGCAGCCACAGTCGGAGCGTAGCCAGCTGTTGCAACACGTCGTACAGGACCAGAACAGCGGCCTCGCCGCGACCAGTCCCAGCTTCCGCTTCGCTGCGGCAGTGGCGGTATTTGGTATGACGTTGCGAGAGTCTCCCGATCGGGGCAACGCGAGTTTTGTTTTGGCGCGGCAGCTCGCCGAGGGTGCCCTCGGTGCGGACTCCGAGGGCTATCGTCGCGAGTTCTTGGGTCTGATCGACACGGCGCAGTCGCTGCGGCGCTGAGCTCTGCTGCTGGATGTCGCGGTATGGATGTCGGGACGCGGTAAAAAGGGTCAACGCTCGACAGCGGAAAGTTCCCGGGACATCACGTGGAGCGCTGTCCGGCCGCGATCTCCCGGATCAGTACCAAGGGCACCCGGGGCCCCCGGGCCCCAGCTGCAGCACGTCGGGCGCTCAGCCGTCTTCGCCGGGTGGCAGGGCTAACGCTTGCGGCCCGCCAACTGTCGGCTAATGTACTCGAAGTAGCAAAACGAGGCTCGATGACCAAGACGTGGCTGGCAACCGGTGGCTACGTGCTCGCGCTACAAAGTCTCGCCTGCGGCAACGCGGGCGAGAGCGCGATCACGGCAGCGGAGAATGACCCCAGCGCGCAACGCGCCGGCATACGAGCTGAGGTCGCCGAGGGCACTGCCGCCGGAGACGTTGGCGTCGGCGATATTGGTCAGCTCACGGCCCCCATCGTGGGTGGCAGCACGGACCGGGTGCATGACGCGGTCCTGGCGATCGCGCTCGTCACCCGGCGCTCGGAAGCTTTGTGCAGCGGCTCGCTCATCGCGCCCAACCTGGTGCTCACCGCCCGGCACTGTGTCGCCGTCACGGAAGACGAGCAAGTGGACTGCTCGGACAGCACGTTTGGTCGGCTGTACGCGCCCGGCAACCTCTGGGTCAGCTCTTCCACCACAGTCGGGGGCGGAGCGGATTTCTATCCCGTGCGCGAGGTCGCCGTGCCGCAGGGAGATTCCGAGCTGTGCGGCGCGGACATCGCGCTCCTGATCCTGGGCGGGCAATTTGTCGAGAGCAGCATCGCGCCCATCGCGCCGCGTCTGGACCAGCCGGCGGAGCGCGGTGAGTTGTTTACCGCCGTCGGTTTTGGCTCGGCGCTGAGCGCCGGGGACCCGGGCGTGCGCCGCGCGCTCGGCGGGCTGGAGATTCTGTGTGGCCCCGACGACTGCGATGCTCCCCAGTTGCTCACCACGCGCGAGTTCGTGGGCGAGCAGGGCGTCTGCGATGGCGATTCGGGCGGCCCCGCCCTGGATGAGAGCGGGCGTGTGGTCGGTGTGGCCTCGCGAGCCACGGAGGACTGCGGGTTGGCCGTCTACTCTGCCGTCGCGCCGTGGCGTGACTGGATTGTGGGTGTAGCGGATCGGGCGCTCGAGCTGGGGACGTATGACGCACCCGACTGGCTGGCGAGCGAGAACGGCGAGCTGGGGGATCCGGCAGGCGAATCGTCCGAGCCCGTCGCGTCCAACGACGTCGGTTCCGGCAGTGATGTGATCGGCGCCAGCGAGACTGCCACGCCGCGCAAGTTGGATAGCTCCAGCTGCGCGCTGCAGGGCGGTGTCGGCGGCCCGGGTGGGCAGGGCAGGTGGGCCACGGGCCTCGCGCTGTCCGCGCTCGCGCTCGGAGTGGGCGCTCGGCGCGCCAAAAAAGCGGGCCGGTAGCGCGGAAAAGGGCCGCTCCAGGTTCGAGGAGCACGAACTCGACGTCGGCTGCTGGCGGGGGTGAGTTTTCCCTCGCGCCTGCGGGAGCGGCGTGGCATCCCTGCGGATCAGGGTGGTTGGGGTGTCGAGCGGGGCCGAGCAAGCAGGATGAGCGCGGAGCACCACGCCAACGAGCGGATCCGTCAGCTAGAAGA
>Ga0315912_10000413_pt1 | contig 82773 bp, 60 predicted proteins | sample VfabasoilMG_FD_204469 | JGI IMG/M metagenome (GOLD analysis project Ga0315912, IMG submission 204469) | Garden soil microbial communities collected in Santa Monica, California, United States - V. faba soil | ecosystem: Environmental > Terrestrial > Soil > Garden | place: USA: California... | reverse complement strand
CCGAAGCTGTATCGGGCATACTGCGAGCGCCGAGTAACAACGCCATCGGGCCGCAGCCCCGCGCATGGCACGGAACGAACTTCCGACTTGAGGCACTAGTCCTCATCCGTGCCGACGCCCTCGGGAGCCCACAAAGTGGCTCAATACCGCCGAGCGCGGAACCCTACTCGGGATCCGTATCGTCCATTGGTTCTGCACGGTCCTCGGTCGTACGCCGACGCGCGTCTTCGTCCGAGCGATCGCGTTTTGGTATAAACTCGTCGATCGACCCGCGAAGCGAACCTCCGCGCAATGGCTGGCCGTCGTTCATGGCCGCCCCCCGACGATTCGCGTCGCTGCGGCCCGTTCGATCGCTGGGCGGTAGGCTGGCTTTGCGCCACCCAGCACCGGCGCCCCATGAGCGGGCAGTACATGCTCGAACTCGAGTTCGAGTATCCCGAGCAGTTCGCTCGCGAGGGGCTTCGCCTGCTTGAGCCAGGCAGGACCGACATTGTGGGGTTGGATGAACCCCATCATCCGCATCATCACTCTGCCGAGCAAGCTGAAGTACGCATCAGGACGCGCCCAGTGCTGCAAACAATCACCTGCCACGACCACACCCCCCTCGCGTGCGAGTACGAGCAATCCCTCGGGCGGCGTCGAATCGAACAGATACACCCTCGCGTCGGCGACGGGCAACGCTGTGGCGGCATCGATCTGCGCGTCGGCGTCGAAATACGATTCGCCTTTGCTGGAATCGAAACCCGGGACGTAACGCTGGCCTTTGATCGCCCAAACCGTCGCGCCGTACCGCTCCTTGTAAAACGCGTCGTCCGAGCCATGGAAGCCCGCGAGCCGGATGACGTCGGTGAGTCGACCGAGCTTGTCGAGCTGGGCCAGGCCATCCTCGTTCAGGCGAACGGAATTGATCGCGACCAGGCCATCGCCTTCCCGCACGATCGTCATATTGCGACTGAATCGGATGCCGGGCCCCATGGCCACCGTTCCCGTCACGAAGTATATGCCGGGAAAAATCTCGCGCAGGTCGCCGTGCGGATGTGCTGGGGGATGGGGTCGGGACTTCATCGTGTGCCCGATAGGGTACACGTGCGGCCCCATGCACGCGCAGCGAATCGCAGCTGTCGACGAGCATTCTCCGTATAGGGCCGCATAGCGAAACGCAACCCTGAAGAACCAGTTGAGCTTTCCTGGTGCGTCGATGCGATCGACATCGGAGGGAGCCTGGCGGCTCGTACGGCTCCATACGGAAACCGTCCTTGCGGCGACACGCGGGGCACGTTTGTTCTACGAGCTGGGGGCGCGCGTCCGATAAGGTCCCTCCAGTTTTCAAAGGAGGAAATCGAATGTCAGTCACTGCACAGGTTGCACAGGCATCGCCGCTCGCGGCGATATTCGAGCGCTATCATGTCGGCTGGGAGACGCGGAATCCCGAGATGATCGCCTCGCTCCATTCGGAGGAGACGATCTTTTGGCTGCACGATGGGTCGGATGCGGTGAAGGGCCGGGATGCGCTGCGACGGCACTGCGCCGAGTTGTTCGCGGCATTCGATTTCTCCTTCGCGATGGGGCGCCAGCTGTACGGCGAGGATCACTGGATCTTCGAATGGACGATGATCCTGTCGCTGGCGGAGCCGGACGGCAGCCCATTCACGGCGCAGGTCGAGATGCTGGACGTCGTCACGGTCAACCCTCTGGGCGAGGTCGCCCGCAAGGACGTCTACATGAACGGCAAGCAGGCGCAGGCAGCCTTTGCGAGGGCCGGGATCAAGCGATAGCCGTGCACGCCGGCCTGGTCCTGCGGCCGTCGTCGCGGCCGGCCTGCAGGTGAGGGATCATCGCGACAGTGCCCGATCCGAGCTCGCCCTTCCGCGACACGTGGCTTCCGGTCGGTGGCCGAAAACTCGCGGCACACGCGAATGCGGTGACCTGTGTGCTCGTGGGGCGAACGGGACCGGTGCGGCTGGGTTGCGATGAACGGCGCACCGATGGCGATATCCTGATCGTCCGGCCCGGCGTCGTGCATTCCGTTGCCCTCGCCGAGCGGGGGGCCGACGTGCTCTTCCTGAACGGTCTGGCGTTTCCGTTCGACGAGCCGCTGGCGCAGGACCTGGGCGGCGTGCTGGCCCATCTGGCATACGATGCTCTGCGCGGCGACCGGTGCTCGATGCACGAGCTTCGGGCCAGGCTGACCGCGCCAGCACCGAGGCTGCCCACCGGCATCGCGGAGGTCGTACGTGCCATCTACGCGAACCCGATGGAGCGCATGTCGCAGGGCGAACTGGCGCGCCGTCTGCATATGGAGCGAACCCGGGCTCTGCGATGTTTCAAGGCCGCGACGGGGCAGACGTTCCGGGAGTTCAAGAGATGGTCGGCACTGCAACACGCAGCGCAGCTGATGGCAGAGGGGGCTCTGGTCCGCACCGCAGCCATGGACGCCGGCTTCGCGGATACGGCTCACCTGTCGCGTGTCTTCCGTCGAGGCTTCGGATTGACACCTAGTGCAGCGATCGCCGGGCTCGCACAATGAGATCCTCGAAGATCCTTGAGTCGTCCATACGTCCTCCATCGACTCCCGCGACGTGCAACAGCAGGCGCATCGCCGACACGATGAGTTCGGGTCGAACGGTCGATTCCGAGGAACATCGTAAAGTGGCCTGAATCGGTGTTCCTCACATGTGACAAATCCCGTCGAAGCCGTCGAAGGCCTTTGCGGGTTCGCCGGAGCATATCGAACGCGACGTGCTTGGAACGGCCGAACGTCTCGGGCATGATGGCAACATGACATTGCAGGTCCCTTCGAATGGGTGGTTCGTGTCGCTCGCGGTCGCGCTCGCGGCATGTTCGAATCGCTCGGACTCCGAACCGCGGCCAGAGTTTTCGTCGGAGGACTCGCCGTCCAGTCATGCCGCAACGGACGACGCTCCCGATGGCAAGGACGGCGACGGATTGGACCCATCCGAGAGCACCGAGTCGGATCCGGACCCTGAGGATCATGGATGCCCTGCCCAGCAGGCCTTCATCGAAGGCGTTCTCGACGATGAATGCGGTGCGTGTCACGGCCCCCGTGCGGATCCCGTTGTGGTGCCGGGTTTCTCCTACGTCAACGAGATCGAAGTCCTGGTAGGGAGCGGTAAGATCGTGATGGGAGACAGCCAGAACTCGCAGCTTTTCCAACTCATCGCCGATGGGGCCATGCCGCCCAACGAAGCTCCCCTGTCGCTCGAGTTCGTCGAACGGTTGGAAACGTTCATCGACACCTGCGAATTCTGTCCGGAATCTCGCAGCCGAATATTTGCCTCCAAATGTAGTTCTCCCCAACCTCCATTGTCAGACCCCAATCCGCTGCTCGAAGAAGCAGACGTGATCGCAGCCATGCTCGACGATCTCCTGCTCGTCGAACCCGACGATCGGCCGTTCACTCGGTATCTCTCGTGCGCGCACTTGAGCAACCAGGGGTATCCACCCGAGTTGCTCTTCGACTACCAAGAAGCGTTGAACAAACTCGTCAACTCGACCTCGCTCGAGACCGACGTGCAGGCGATCGTCCCGATCGATGGCACCTACGACACGGTGTTTCGGATCGATCTCACGAACTACGGATACGACCAGCCCGTCGTGGCCGACGCGTTCGACAAAGTCGTTGGAAGCGAATCCGTAGCATTCGAGCTGCAGACCGTCGAATTCGACGACAAATGGCAGCTCATGACACGCGGCAGCGCCTACGGCTATACGCCCAATCTGAGCGACGCCAATGCGTTCGACCTGGTCGAAGGTACCGAAGACTTCATTCCATTCCTGAGTTGTGACGCGTTCATCGAGATCGTCGCACGGACGGATGATAGTCCGTTCAGCTCGGGGGTCTACTACGACCTCATCGAATCCCCGGCGGCGCTTCGTGGTCGAGGTGTCGGCGATTCGCTCGAGGAACACCTCGGGTTTTCCTTTGCCGAAGAACTTGCCGCAGGAACGGTCGAGCGAGCGGGTGTGAGCACTTCGATCGTGACCCGCGACGATATGCTCGCACAATGGCTCGAAGCCGGTTCGGGTCGCGATGTTTGGCTCCGCTGTGACTTCGATGGTGACGACACTCCCGAGGAGAACCCGAGGAACAACCCGATCGACATTCTCGATGCGTGTGACCGTCAGGCGATCATGTACGGCCTACCGAACGGCCTCTTCGCGTACTTCATCGCCGGGGAGAATGGTCAACGCCTCGACTCCATCGAGGGCGCGATCTTTGGCGATCCCAGGCTCATCCGCGAGAACGGGGACAACGTTCCCCCGCTGAGCTGCATGGGTTGCCACAGCTCCCAAATCCTTCGTCCCATCGGGGATGAGATCCGTGCGCTCTATGCCGATGGCAGCGGAAATGCGACCATTCCCGAGGATGTGGTGTTGGCGCTCTATCCGTCCCAAGAGGCATTCATGAACCGGATCGACGAGAGCACTGCACGGTTCATGGCCGCGTTCGTGCCGATCGGCGGATTCAATCAAGACACTGTACAGAGCGCATGCCTCGACTTTCGCGGCGACGTCGATGTCCTCCGCGGTTCGAGCGAACTCGGCCTCTCCGACGACGCCCTCGATTTCGACGACCTTCCGGCCGAATTGGCGCCTTGGCGTCAGGACACATCCGTGACACGAGACACATGGGAGCGGCTCTTCCTCGTCTCTGCATGCAGGGTGGGGCTTGCGGACCCTGGATTCTGCGAGGGCACCTTCGCCGGGGTCGACGATGTCGCCAATGACGAGCAACGGTTCCACGAGCTGCTCGGAGCCGCATTCTAGCTAGCGAACGGTCGATGGTGTCCTCGCAATCAGGCTCGCCCCCGGGCAAGACGTACACGTCGGGGGCGACTCGAGCCGTGGAGTTGAAGGGTTCGTAGTAGATGAACTGGTCGGCGCCCACGAACGCAGGTCGACCCGGCTCACGTCGGAAGCGCTCGATGAGCGGACGCAGGAGCTCCACGATGAGACGCTGCAGGATGTCCTCGCCCACACGTTCTTCCTCGGGATAGACCGTCGGTCCACAACGCTGCTTTGAGCCGGAGTGACCACACGAAGAGATTAGCGGATGGATGGCGGTCCCGCGAGGTCGAGTTCCCCATCCGTCGCGTTCACCGGCCTCGAGAGCCGACTCTCATGACGCGTCGTCCCAAAAACACGATTGGCATTTGCCGGAGCGATCTCCACGAGCGTCGGTCGTCGTTCTTGAGGGACGAGGGTGACGCGTCGGTGTCGCGTGAGCAAGGCTTGTGCCAGTGAAATCCGACCGACCTTTCATAGGTGAGGAAGTCCCACGGAGGCGGCAGCCCGGAGCTCGGGGAACGAAACTCCCAAGGTCACGTGGTCGCGCAAACGTTCACCGACGTCACCGAACGTTTTTCTTGCCGCTGGTGAACCGTGTTGGGGGACTCACCCATCCGCATATCCTCCGAAACACGGTCACTCATGGTGGGGAGCGCCACGGCGATCGTGACGGACGGGTGTCCGAGACAAGTGGACGAGGAGACGGGTGGCCGTCTCCTCGGGTAGATCAGTCACGCGCATCAAACAAGAGCATCGACTGCCTTCCGTGACGACCTTGCACATGGGCTCGGTCTGCGTCGTGCGGCGTTTTCGGTTTGACCTCGGTCTTTTCGTCCACCTCCATGCCCTTTGGACCGATGGGGCGTTCGACGAGACCCATTCCCCCTTCTCGGTTCATCCCCGCCCCCGACCTCACGCCCGAGGATGTGATGGCCATCGTTGCACTCCACGATTCCGACGTCGCCCGACTGTCCAACAACCTCGAGCTCGATGACTGTCGCTCGATGGGCCGCAAACCTGCTTGCAGTTCGGTCGCGCCTTTGGCTTCTCCTCCCAACCTCGTCCGAGCCGGTCACCTCCGCTTGGCTCATTCGTGGCGAGTTCGTCTGCTTGCATGCCGCTCCAGCCTTCGACGACCGCGACCGTAAACGAAGCGGTTGTCGTTGTGTAAGTAGGTTACTCAATCGCAACCTCGGACTCACTCTCGAATCTCGAACCAGAACTCAGTCGATGAATGCGGACGAGCATTACGCGAAAACAGATCCGGCCCGCCGGCCGTCACCGTTGGCCGTGCGACTCCAAAGCAGGCCGATGGGTTCCTGGAGCTTCCCAGCCCATGCTTCGACCGAATTTCAGACCATCCAGGGGATCGGTTCGCCTAGGATCTCCACAGAACAAGTCACAAGCCGCCGGGTGAGCGACCCACGATCTCGAAGCGAGGGCTCCCATGACTTGTACAAGCGGAATGCAAAAAAGAGTGTCACGCCTCACCAAGGTGAGCCGTTGGAGCTCCGTCCTCATCAACCGATGGAGATCGAAGTTGAGCGCATTCGCGATGCGCGTGGGACAAGGAACCAGTCGTTCGGTCGCCCCCTGCTTGCTGCCCACTTCTGTTCGGAAAGCTGCCAACGCGGTGAGATTCCACCGATGACCTTGACTAACACCCCGCTTTCGGCCGTCGAGTTTGCCGAATGGCCCGGCAACGTTCGCCAACTCGCGAGCTGATGCGAGGCCGTCGTCAATGCTTGGTTCGACGGGGCCGCGCAGATCGATGGTCGCCACGTGCTGCCGCACGACACTCGGCGCGAATGCGCTGCGGCTGCGACTTTTCAGGACGCTCGGCGGCACTGGAGCCGTGGTTTTGAAGCAGGAGCTCGGGAAGCGGAATTGGAATGTTGCGCTAACGTCACACGAGCTGGACATGAGTCAGTCTCACTTGCATGCACCGGCCCGGCGGTGACGAGTGTCGGCTTGGGTGGATATTGCCTTGGGCGTCACCTTGCAAACGAGCCCCACAGGTGCCCTGACATGATGTCGCAAATGCGCGAACAAGCCTATGGAGAGATGCACCAGGAACACCTCTTCCATCGACAAAAATTGCTATCGCGCGGCAAAGGAGTTCCATATTCATGATTCTGTTGCGACAGATCACAAACACGGTTCGTTTGGTTGGAGCGATCATGGCCTTCTCGAGTGTCTTGGGGAGTTGCGACCGGAGAACCGGCAACTCTGGGACGGCCGCCGCGTCGGGCAAGACCGCAGTCCATGGTGAGAGCCGAGTGCTCTCCGAGTGTTGGCCGACAATCCTTAGCGGCACGGTGACAAACCACGAAACCGGCCTCCCGTTCGACCCGCCACCCACACTCTACTGGGACGTTCCGAGCGGCCGCCAATCAATTCCCGTAACCCGTGAGGGATCCTTCGCGGTGCCTGGTTTGCAGCCGTTCTTTCCTTCGGGTCTGGCCCAACCCTTCCGTCCGATGTCACATAAGTTGCTCTCGGAGCTGAAGAGCGACGCTGGCGAGATTAGGAGCATATGCACCACGGTTCCGCGTTGCGGTGGTGAAGTGGTCGCAAAGATTCGTCTTCGCCCCGCCCCACCTCCAGACCTGGAAGTTCGCAACGGTGAACGCGTGAACCCCAAACTGCTCGAGCAGCTCAGTATCGAAGAGTTGCAGATCGCATACGACTTCAGCCGTGGCCGGATACCCAAGCCGGCCGCCCCTATCCATGACAGGATCGTCGCCGCGCTGCCCGACATTCCGATGCAGGAAGGGCAGCAGGTGCCTTGCGGTGAGCCGCTCTCGTCAGTGGCGCTTGCCGAACTCGGGCGGCGGGATCCGCTGCGCGCCGCGAGCGGTATCGATGACCTGGCCGCGCCCGAGGATGACCCCAGTATCGCGGAGTACGAAACGAGACATCTGCTGAGGAACCCCAGTGGTCGTGAAACGATGATCTCGGTGGTCGTGCGGTTCGCTTATCCCTCGAACCCAACAACTCCGCGTCGAGGAGACATCTTGCTCGCCGACGGCACGAAGATCGGTGAAGTCGACCCCAATGCAAAAGCGCGACGTTTCGCGAGGCCTAGCGCTGGAGGCGGTAGAGGGACGCAAGTAGAGGTCACGGCACCACGGCGCGTACAGCAAGTCGCTGCTCTCGGGGCCTGGACTCTAAGGATGTTCACCGAGCGTGGCCTCACGGATCGGATGTTCGCACGCGGCGAAACCACGCCGCGGCTCACGTTAATGCCCCTCAACGACGCTTACGGCGTTACGAATCCGACTTGGGATCATGTCGCCATCGACGAAAGCAACTGGTTCAACCAGAATGCCGTCACCGTTCCGCACGAGCTATTTCATCGCGTCCAGTACTCGTACCGGCGGACGATGGAACGCAAGGGCCTCCATGGAGCTTTCAAAGAGGGAGGCGCCGTGTTGGCTTCCGATGGGATCGACAATTCCTCGAACTGTTACCAATTGCACGGCGATCGGCTTTTCAGCCAACCCGATCAAACTCTCGCCGACGATGAAAGCGTTAGGCGCCCCCACAGTTATGCAGCCGGGCTGTTCTGGAAGTATTTCGTCGAACAATGCGAAGCGAGGGTGGGTGAGCCCGGCAAGATGCCAAAGATCGAGGCGTACGAGAGGATCCTCACAGCTGTTGCAGAGAATGACGTGCATGTGATTCCAGACGTGCCTTGTGAAGCTCGGGGAGGGTCGGTTGCAGACTTGATCACCGACCATCTCGTCACCGGATATTTGGCGAGTCTCGACGACGTGACACCGACGGACCCGAGGTTCGTCTATGCGGAGGCAGGAGATGACGTCCGTTGCACGAACAACGTCACGGGGAAGGTTGGCTCTCTCATCGTGCGCAACCTCGGATCCGATAGGATCGACGAGTCCGCCATGATCACTTGTACTGCAAGCATTGCCCCGTGGGCAGCGGAGTTCCTGACGTATCAAATCGGCGACCGGTCGTTGCATCTCGATGCCAAGGGGAATGCTCCTGGGTGCCAGTTTACCACCGTCCACGTAGACCATGCGAAGCGCGCCGAAGTAACCATTGGCTCAACAACACTCCACGAAACCTTCAAAGGCACCGACGTCGGGACCTTTGGCACGCTGGTGGCCTGTAGGAAAAACACCGCAAGCCTTCGATTCGAGCTCAGAGCGGAGAACCCACCACCATGAACCTGGCATTTTATCAGAAACCATTCCTTCTCACTGCCTTGCTGGCTGCCGGAGGACGCTGTGTAGATCCATGCCCGGAGTGCAAGCCATGCCCGGATGCCAATCCTTCTGGGGAGTGCCCCGCCGCGATCGGTCCCAGGAGCGATCCGAACGATCCGGACCGTCATTCTCAAGGGCCAAGCCTGAAGGGGGGCAGACTCGAGAGGTACGACGTCTTTCTCGGCCATCTCGACCCCGGCGGAGTGATTGTGACCGACGAATCGAACGGCGAATCACGTCCAAGATATCAACTCATGCCCGCCCGATACCAGGATGGTGAACTGATACGAGAGCCGGACGAGTTTATCGTGGAATTCAAACGCGCCGACGTCGATCCATGCACGCGCGATCAACTTGGGACTTCGATTGGAACATTGCCGCTCTATACTGTGACCAATAGGCTCGGTAGCAACCTCTGCGGGGACCAGGCTCTCGAAATCACCAGTCTCGAGGAAATAGCCCGTTGCGACTCAAGCAAGGACCCGCAGGTTCAGCTGGACGCGTTCAATAGGGTCCAGGGATTGGCCGTCGCCGTCGAGGGGCGCTGGGATCCAGAGAGTTGGCGTTATGATACCACGGTGGATGGAACGAGGGTTCTATCACTCGCGTGCATTACCGGCGTACTCGCGAAATGTACGCATTGGGGTTACATCCCGTGGGCAACCCGCGGGACCTCGAACCTCAGCGAGCATCACCGAGCATGTGTCCGCGCCGCTCGGGCGCAATACAAGGACGAAAGGAGGACCTTCACCTGCGGTCGGACGGTCGCCGATTTTTTCGATGACGTAGGCATCCAGAACCCACGTGGGTCCTCTTCAGGAGGTGAGATGTTCGAGTTTTATTGGGGCGCGGACGGCCCCCCTTGCATCGAACGGCCTCGGTATAGAGCATGCGAGATCGAGTTTCCTCCGCGTCCGGGCAGCTGTGCGTCGACCACCGGTTGGAAGATCGGTATCGCAAGCACCCCGAACATTCCGCCCTGGGACAACCCGAACAACCCGAGATTATGCCCCGAAGAAGGGCTCGACTGTACGCCACCGATCCCGTGACTCCCCATGCGGGGGGCAGGGCTCAGCGTGCTGAGGCGCAACCTCTGAAGCCTGTGTGATAGTCCCGTGTGTGCCGCTCAGCCACCGTCCGATTGACGATCATCGCCGACATCGAATCGTAATACCAAGCCCCACCGCGCTGCACGGTCTCTTGACGTGGACCCGGCGATACTGTCAACTCGTAGACGTTGCCGGTCATATCGAATAGGCCGAACGGGCTCACGCCCGCCGGGTAGCTGCCCACCTCATCGGGTCCGAAGGACAACAGGCGACGGCCATAGGTAAGATCGAAATCGGCATCCTCGGGGTCGAGGACGTCTCCGTGCGGAAAAGTTCGGCCGTCCGCGCCACGAGCCGCACGTTCCCATTCGTGTTCAGTGCACGGCCGCGCGCCAGCGACTCGGCCTGTCTCGTTCTGCCATGCGAAAAATGCCTCGGTATCCGCCATCGAGATACCAGTTACCGGTAGGTTCTCCCATCGGAGTTCGGTGCGGCGCTGCCGATCCGGAAATCGCAATGGCTCGCCAGAGCGAAGGGTAATCGCCTCTCCGTGCATCGTCAGGGAAAGGTCAAACGCGTTGTCTCTTGGCTCGAGTTTCACGGCCCAGATCCCAGACGGACTCGACGGTATTCGCTTTTCGCGCTCCGCGGGTGGCAACGCATTCAGGAACTCGACCCACTGAGCGAAAGTGATTTCCGTGGCCCCGATCCAGAATGCTTCCGTGGTGGTTTCGTACATGGGTGGGGACAGGAGGAATGCTTTCCGGATCGGTTCAGGATCCGCGCTGCCGACGAGGAAGCGCCCGGGGGGAATGAAACGGTATCCCGGAGGCGCTCCTTCCTGCGCGGGAAGGTCGATTTTCATTTCGAGGGACTCTCCTGGTTTGAGCAAGAGCGGGAGTCGGACCTCGACCCGGCCCGCAGCACGAAAGATCAACCGGCACGATCCCGGCCCAGCTTCGAAAGTCACTTCGTGCAAAGGAGTCCTACCGAGCACGGTTGGCACACCAGTGATCAGGCGACCGCTCCGGTCCTCATAACGCTCGAGCGTCACTTCCGCGCCGACTGGCATGGTCGTGATCGTGAGTCGCGGCGCAGCCGCCCGTGCTCGTTGCCGAACTCCGCCCGGGTCATAAGAAGCCAGTCTCAAGACTAGGTTGGCCCGGCGATCTGCCACGTGAAAATCGTCCGCAAGTACGAGCTGCTGCGACGTGATGTCGCCTATGGCACCGCGAATCGATTCGCGGCCAGGATCGAGCGCAAGCGCAGCCTCGAATGACTGCCCGGCTCGAACGAAGGCAGCCTCTGCCTTATCGGCTTGGGACAGCGCCTCGGACCAAGCGGCCTCAGCATCTGCCTTTGTCCTGACCGCCTCCTCCGACGTGGCCGAGTCGACTGCGTCGAAAAGACCATATGCGCGCTCGCGAGACCTCTTGGCCGCGGCGGCCCAAACCTCGCCGGTCGACCGATCGAGTGATGCCGTGGCCGCATGAGCATCGATCAATGCGCGGTCCCGACTCTGTTTCCAGGCGAAACCAAACAGGCCGATGGCGAATGCGAACGGTGCGGACAGGATGGACCCCCATCGTCGCAACCGCCGGATGTGCGCGCCGGCGACCGACGCCCGCATGAACGCCCGCCCGCGCTCGGATAGACTCTCGAGCGAAAGGTCCGTTGCATCCTTGAGGCGTGGGCCGGTCAGCAGTAAGTCTGGCGTTTGCTGTTGCTCCGCCCACTCTGCTGCACGCGCCTCGATCCGGTGCAGCCGCACACGCTTTTGCCCGTCCTCCGCGATCCAGACCTGTAGCGTGTCCCAGTTACGAATCAAAGCCTCATGCGTGAGCTCGTAGGCAGTTTCGCCCGCGACCTCCCGTACAGTCACCAGCCTTCCCCGCACGAGCGCGTCGAGAGCATCACTCTTGGGCTTGAGCTCCGCCCCTAGTTGCGTTGCCGTTCCACGCGTGCGCGTCGTTCCCTGCCTCGCGACCAACAACAAAAGCACATCCTTAGCTGCGCGATGTATCTCTGGGGATAGCGACGCAAGCACCGAATCGGCATGGCGCGCGAGTGCACCTTCTACACCGCCGATGGTGGCAAGGAGCCTCGGTTCGATATGTGTGGTCTCACCTTTCGAGTCCCACAATTCCGCGAGTGCGAACTGGAGCAGCGGCAGGCCAACCGCGGGATCCACCGAATCCACGAGCATGTCCACGAGTTCGGGCGGATCGAAGCAAACCCCTCGCTGCGCCGCTGGACCGATGATAGCCGTTCGCGTCCCCTCGCGCGAGAGTGGCCGGAGGAGATAGAGACAGCGATTCACCTCATCCCCAAATCCGGGAAATGCGGCAATGCGGGCAAGGAAGTCGCTGCGCAAAGCAAGCAAAACCAATACGCCTGCTGCCCGCGACGGCAAATGAGCGAGCGCCTGAGTAAAGGCGCTCGCCTGCTCGGAATCCGCCAGCGTGATGAGTTCCTCGGCTTGATCGATGAGCAAAAGAGCACCTTTGCGATAGCCCAGCGAACGGCGGAGGGTACGAGAAAGTGCCGCAGGATCGTCATCTTCTACGAGTTGGCGTTCATCGAGCCCAAATTGAGCCGAAAGTGCGGCCACGAGCGTCTCGAACGGCCGGGCGCCCGGAAGAATGCGGGCTTGCTCATAGTGGCGGCCATCGTTCATGGCGCCTTCCAAGACCATCGGACAAATGCCTGCTCGGCAAAGGGAGGATTTTCCAATCCCGGAATCTCCCGCCACGATGGTGAGCGCGGTTTCGTGTAGTCGGTTCACGACAGCGTGGGCCTCTGCCGTGCGGCCAAAGAATACGCCCCGGTGTTCCGCCTCGAACGCCGCTAAGCCACGATACGGGTTCCCGGAAGTCATCGGCAACGAGGGCCGTGACATCAGCTCGGCTAAAGCGTCACACACCGCTTCCGCGGAGGAGAATCGGTCTTGCGCGAGCTTGGCCGTGCACTTCCCAACGACCGTGGCAAGGCGCCGATCGACGGACGGAACCCTCCGCTCGAGCGTTTCTCCCACGCCATCGATCCATGCTTCCAACGCTGCACCGGGAGGCAGAGTCTCACGTGGCGTGACGCCAGCACACAACTCGTAAAGCATGGCGCCCAGCGAATAGATGTCCGAATGCACGGTGGCAGCACCACCTCGGAGCACCTCCGGTGCCATGTAGACGGGCGTTCCGGCCATGCGTGTGCCATCGCTCGCTTCCAGCGAAAGCGGGGTCACTTCTCGAAGATCTCGCGAAGGGGTGTCCTTCGTCATGAGTGCGAGACCAAAGTCGATCAGTTTGGCGCAGTCGTCAGTGATGATGACATTTGCCGGCTTGACGTCACGATGCAGTACGCCTCCCCGGTGTGCTGCTGCAAGGCCGCGAGCCACGTCCAACCCCACCGCAACGACTCGCTCATCGAGGAGCGGGAGGGCGAGAGAGGCCAGTGGACGGCCGTCGACAAGCTCGGTGATGAGGTAGGGTTGTTCGTCGACTTCTCCGACGCGATGAACGGCCATCACGTTGGGGTGCTGAAGCCGTGCGAGGGCCCGACCTTCGACTCGGAAGCGTGCTCGTGTCGACTCCGCGGGCTGCAACTCGGCAATGAACTTCACCGCCACTCGCCGATCGAGCAGCGTATCGTGCGCGAGATACACGTTTCCCATCGATCCCGCGCCAAGCTTCTGGCCCACTCGGTACTCGCCGATTGTCACCGGTGGGCTCCACTTCGAACGTTGCGCTTCGCTTTGTGCCGCAGGCATGTCTCCTCCTTCCTCGAACCGACGCCGGCGAGCTCACAACCTCACCGAACTCGTCGCTTTGGTCGTCTCGTTCGAATTTCCATGAATCGTTCCACGACTTCTCCGGATGACGACGCAATGCCCGAGACTGAATCGACGATGTCCATCCCGATGATTGGTGCTGCGGCTCGAAATGCTCGTTACGCGAAATGTGCATCGGTCTCCGCGTCGCGCACCAACTCGGCAAATCGAGGATTGGTCTCGCTTGCTACCTGCGACCGTCGCCGAATGCGTCGCCTTTGTCAACAATACAAACGGCGAATGGCCGAAACCGTGAGAACCGCGCTCGTTGTAGCGGATAACCGCAACCGAGAGCGTCCACGAACACGTAACCGTATTGTGTGCGCCGGCCCGCGTTCCGGCCGGATGGTCGGATCCGGAATCGGTCTGACATTCTGTGATCGGGTACGAGAACGTTCGGGGTTGACCACACGCGAGGGCTGGGTCGATGCCCCTACGATGCAGCGTGAACTGCGCAGAGTACCGTCCTATCAACTACGCGGTTGGACAAGTTCACTGCTCGAGAAGATCCCGACGGAGGCGTGGCTATAACAATGCACCTAAGCGGCACCACCCGCGAGGGATCGCGATGCGGTTGAGTAGGTCTCGTCTCCGCATTTCATCGTTTACTTGCAATTCACACTCTGGAACGAACGACCTCCCGCCAGATTCCAACCGACTTTCTTGGTGGCCAACGTACAACCTACTCCCGCCCAAACGTGCACGCGTTGGCCCACTCCAAAGCGACATTGGTTGGAGGGAAGCCCACCATCTGCTCCGCGGCCCTGCAAGGAGTAGCCCGGCCGGCACGTACGATTGGAAGGTGGGTAACACTAACCCCTGATGGGTAGCCTAGTCGATACTTCGCAATCCGGAAAGGCGCATGGAACAACACCCAACTTCAAAGTTTATTCGCTCGCGCCACGCGCCTCATCAATTAGCCACAAGTTGTGAGTCCACCCGGACCCAATTGGACCTGTGGTTCCTCGAATGCAAGTGGTGCTTTGAAGAGTTGGTGAGCCAGGACGACTGCGATCTGTTTGTTCGGTTCAGGCGGGAAATCCATCACAGATGGGGCACCCGGCAAGGTTTCGCCAGTGGGCTGCACCGTTCGGTTCTGATCGGTCGTGCTTGCACGAATCGGCGAGCGTCCACGAACCGACGCGTGCAGATCCCATCGGGCGTTTTCGATCCTAGTACTCGGTGCCGGAAGTTCGTAGCCGGTTATGCACGGCACTACGCCACGATGGCTGCGTTGCTCGACGCTCACCGTATTCCCGATACGACTCGGTCGCGCGCCTTGCCCTCGCGGCGCAGCTCCGCGCCTAACCGGCCACGAACTTCCGGCACCGAGTACTAGGCCGTGCGGCCGGTCGCTCAGATCCTCAATCGTGCATCGAAAATTGTGAGGATCGTTTTTCGACGACATACCACTCTTCGGATGCCCCGGACGATACGCAATGCTTCAGGCAATCACTCGACACCCAGCCCCCTGGAAATAGTTCTCAGCATTGTCGCCGCGAGTTTGGGGAGGGCAATCGGGGCATTCGCTCGTCTCGTTCAATCGCGCAGACCCCCGGTTGTTGCCGGACATGCTGGCGCGACCGTTCGTTGGGGCAGTCCCATTGAAGGAGAGAAACGATAATGATCGCAAAATCTGTATATGACGAAGGCCGCCATCATGATGGTTTGCGCGGTCTCGATCAGGTTCCGACCGGCACCATTTTCACGCCGGGCAGGTTTGGTCGCATGTTCGGCCAACTACCTCCACTCGTCGTTCCCGAGCCAGTTTTGGTCGAGCTTGGGCAAGCGATGACCGAGCAGGAAACGTTCGGTGCACAGGGCGACAATCCGCGAACACCGCAGGGATATACCTATCTCGGGCAGTTCATCGATCACGACATCACGTTCGACACGACTACATTATCGGAGCAACCTCGAGATCCGCAGGCCATCTCCAATTTCCGGACGCCACAACTCGAGTTGGACAGCGTGTACGGGACGGGCCCACGAGGGATGCCGCATCTGTTCGAACGCGGGAACACGGGAAAGTTCGTGATCGGTTCGACGTCGTCGACCCCCGGGGGCGGGGATTCGACCGTCCCCGTGTCCCAACCGAACGACCTACCGCGCATGGCCGGCACCGGTCTCGCGATCATCGGTGATCCGCGCAACGATGAAAATCTCGTCGTCGCGCAAACGCACCTCGCATTTCTCAAGTTCCACAATGCGATCATCGATCGCGAAGGCGTCGACTTCGATGAGGCGAGGCGGCTGGTCCGCTGGCATTATCAATGGATCGTCCTCCACGACTTTCTCAAGCAGCGCATCTTGAGAACCGACGTGGTCGACGACGTCCTTGCGAACGGACGCCGGTTCTTCCGCTACGAAAAGGAACCGTTCATTCCGGTGGAGTTCGCCGCCGCGGCGTTCCGGCTGGGCCACAGCATGGTTCGCGACGGCTACAACTACAATCGAGTGTTCCGGCCGGGCGGAGTGACGGTCGCAACGCTTCGCCTTTTGTTCAATTTCAGCGGTCGTTCGGGTGACGGATCGGGCGTACCCATTCCGAGCGACTGGATCATCGATTGGCAGCGGTTCTACGCAGTGGGGGCCGCCCCGGCCGAGGGTATCGGTCTCTCGCGCAAGCTCAATCCCCTGCTCGCACCGACGCTGCAGAACGTCCCTGGCTTGGGCCCGAACAACGGACCCGGCTCGCTCGCGGTCGCCAATTTGCGGCGAGGCATCCTCCGGGGGCTGCCGAGCGGTCAGGCGATCGCGTGTGCCATGCGTCTGCGACCGCTCTCACCCGAGCAGTTCGATCAACCGGCCCCACACCCCGATGCGATCATCAAGGCACACGGGCTCGGTCGCCGGACGCCGCTTTGGTACTACATTCTCAAAGAAGCCGAGCTCGAAGGTGGTACACAGCTCGGACCCGTGGGCAGCCGGATCGTGGCCGAAGTTTTCGTCGGCTTGCTCGAAGGCGACTCGGAGTCGTTCCTTTGCCAACAGTCAGATTGGAGACCCACACTCGGCAAAGGTGGCACTTTCGAGATGGCGGACCTGCTCGCGTACGTCAACGATCTCAACCCGATCGGATGACGTGTTCGCTGCAGCTCGTGCGCGAGCGTCGTCAGGGCAGCCCCAACGATGTCAGAAACGACTGCACGGCCTCCGTATAGGGCCCCGGCAGGCCGAGGTCGCGACTGACCTTCGAATGCGACTTTCCGACCGGAAGCACCTCGACCCGGCCGCCCACCGCGGTGATCTTGTCCGCGAAGGTTCTCGCTTGCGGGCAAGACACGCGTCGCTTGCTCGAGCAGACCAGCAGCATCGGTTGGGGGGCGGTCTCGAGCCGGTGGAACGGCGAAGCGCGGTGCCAGTCCGCCGGATTGCGGCCCAATGCTCGATCGTAGAATCGGAGGTGCCGACCCTCCATGATCTTCACGAGGTCGTATCCGGCGCTGTCCAACGCGATGGTTGCGAGCCATGGCTTCGCGCCCTGCCCTTGGGCCATCGCTGGAGCGGAAGCCACCAGGGCCGCCAAATGGGCACCCGAGGAATGCCCCATCAAGACGAAGCGCGTTTCATCACCGCCCCACCCGCTCGCTTGGGATTGTGCAAAGGCCAACGCCTTCGCGACATCATTCGCTTGCGCGAGGGTGTCGTTCGCCGAACATAACCGAAAGTTGATCGCGACGACGATATAGCCTTTCGACCCCCAATACGCGAACTTGTTGTCCACGAGGCCTCTTCCGCCTTTGTCTCCGAACTTCCAAGCCCCGCCATGCACCACCAGTAGCACGGGCGCCCGTTCAGGGTGTTCGGGCAAATAGACGTCCATTCGGTGCTTAGGATCGGGACCATACGCCACGTCGTATAGAACTCGTGGAGTCTCGGACGAGGTCGCGGCCCAGGGAATCATCGAACCCGAGCCCAGTCCAAAGTTCGGCACGAGGAGGATGGCTGCGAATAGGTGTCGGACGACCTCGCCGCTCGCCCGTGCAAACCTCCCTTGCATGCGTAACCGAGAGGGCGCCGCGAATGCACGTGTCTGCGGGAGCACGTCGTGAGTGCGCTGTTGGAGGACCCGAGTCAGTACGTCGCTCAAATCGTCGATGTTCGCTCCGTCGCGCGAGCGTCCTCTCCACAGGCTACCGCGTTTCCCCGCTCCTGCCGGGCGACGGGGGAAGCTTCATGCCGCGTGATGCCAGCAGCCGACGCGGCAGCTACGTTTGGTGCGCGCAGAACTTTCGCGAGCAACGCAACGCAACGCAACGCCCTCAGTCGATGCGGAACTCGTATTCGTAGCGTTCGATCTCGAAGTCGACCGCCGTATGGGCCGTATTGCGCGCAGGCGCGAATCGAGCGGACCGCAATGCCCCGGCCGCGATCTCGTCACAACCATGCCCAATACCCTGTTCTACCAGCACTTTTCGGACTCGACCATCTCTGCGCACTTGCACGCGAAGGATGATCGTTCCCGCCACGACGCCCTGATCGGCTGCGGGGCAGTGCGGCTTGGGCACGTGAAGTGTCTTGGGGAATGTATCGATCGCGAGCATCGGGGCTGGTTTCCAGCCGCTGCCGCTTGGTCCCTTATCCGGCGAGGCCGCAACCCCATCCCCAGTGGACTCGCCCGGTTCGGCGGCGCGTCCCGTCCCCCCGACGCGGCTGCCTCGCGAAGGAGTACCAGCTTGGACGACCACCCCCGAACCCGGACCCAGGTTGAGCTGGGTGAGGTCGAAGCGACGTGGCGGTGCCGGGTCGGTCATCTCCGTATTCGCGGGCACACTCGCCTTGGGGGGTTCCGCGGTGGTCCGCTTGCGCGGACGTGCTGGTGTCACGACGGGCGGCGGTTCGGGCTTCGTGTCCTCTGGTTCTTCGGGCTCGGGGGGAGCGACGGGAGGTGGTGGCGGAGGTCGTGGTGGCTCGAGCCGCACTCGCACCGGCGCGGGCTTGGGGGGGAGCTGGCGTGGCGCAGGCGTAGGGACCCACACGAACACCGCCAAGTGCAGCAACACCGCGACGAGGACGGCGATTCCCCCTCGCCCTCGACTGATGCGCACGAATCCGTAGACGAGATAAGCCGCCGGCCCCCCGAGCAAGAGCGCGACCGCGACATCGACCGCAGGAGAATCCATCCACATGACGACGACCTTTAGCGAGCGGGCTGCTCGGTAGCGATGGCATAGTCGCGAACACCCGCAGCGCGCAGGTGGTCGAGGATGCGAACGAGCACGCGGACGCTCGCATCCTCGTCGCACGACACCACCGCGTTGAGCTCGGGGTCCGCGGCGACGCGGGCATCGATCGAGGTTCGGATCTCGGCATCGGACGTGAGCGAGCGGCCGTCGATTCGGACCTCTCCGGTCGGGCCGCAGGTCAGCAAGATCGTCTCGTGTTCCTGAGGCACGGCAGTGCCCGTCGCGGCATCGGGGCGATCGACCTCGAGGCCCTCGATGCGAGCGATCGTCGTGGTCGTCACCATGAAGATGACGAGCAACACGAGCATGATGTCGACCATGGGAGTGATGTTGATGCTCGTGAAGCCGTCGTCACCGTTGCTGTGCGCCGCCATCACTCGTCCCCTTCGTCGGTCTCGGCGGTCGAAGGAAACTGCAGGCCGATCGCCGCGATCTCTTGGGCTTGACCGAGGATGTGTCCTACACGACGGACGAACGCGTTATAGGCCACGGTCGCTGGGATCGCGACCATCAAACCAACCCCGGTCGCCACCAAGGCTTCCGAGATGCCGGTCATGATCGACGACGCATCCTGGGCGGACGTCACCCCCTGCGTACCGAGCAGGTTGAACACACGCAGGATCTCGAGCACGGTACCGAGCAGGCCCACGAATGGAGCGTTGGCCCCCACGGTCCCGAGCAACCCGAGGTTGCGTTCGAGCTGAATCTTTTCGGCCCCGCGGGCGGTTTCGAGGATGACGTCGAGGTCGCGAGAGCGCGCGGCCACGGCCTCGATCATCCGCTTGAGGATTTTCGCTGCCGGAGTCGTGCTCTGACGCACGAGCGCCCGGATCTGCGTCCACGGCGGTCGGGGTTCGCCGAGGATGTGCCGCGCCAAGTAAGCCTGGCGTGCAACGACGATCCGGTAGTGAATCCAGCGTTCGACGATGACGGCAGCGCTCGCCATGCTGAGAGCGACCAGCAGCCAGAGGACCCATTCGGAGCCGCTGAGCGCGAGTTGGAGGAAACGTTCGTTCAAGCCCATTTCCGTTCGAAACACCGAAGCCCGCGGTGAGTGTTACCGCCCCATCGTCGACAGGGAGGGACACGCCCGCACCACCTCGGTGTTCCAACTGGCGATCATGTGTTTGGCCGCGCGACCCGTCGCCCCCCATCGTGCTTTAGTGGTGTGGCTTGGTCTTTCTCCCGCCGCGGCGTGGGGAGCCGTGCTCGAGCCGGAAGCGGTAGCACCCACCGAACCCACGGTGGCGACCGAACTACCCGCCGGACTCCTCTTGCCCGAACTCCAAGCCCCCATCGTGGTGGGGTACCCCGAGGACCTGGCGTCCGAACCCGCTCCACCCTCGGGAGTGGTGAAGCTGAAGTTCTTGGTGCGAACCGATGGACGGGTGGCGGGCATCGAAGTGCTCGAGGGCGTCCATCCGCGGATCGATGCCTTGGTCGTCGAACGGTTGGGTCAGGCGACCTATCGACCCGCGACGTTCGAGGGATCACCGGTCGAGTTGATCCTGCGGATCGATGTCGCCGTCGAGGCCCCGCCCCCGCCCCCACCACCGTTTCCTCCGGCCGCCACCCTCGAGGTTCCCGAGCCCGAACCCGTTCCCACCCCGACGCCGACGATCGTGGGACCCGTTCGGATCTCGGGTGTGTTGCTCGAAGGCGGTGACCGCCGGCCGATCGCGGGCGCTCGCGTGACGGCGCTTCCCGCCGGCAACCTTCCGCTCGGCCGAGTCTCGCGTCGCGAGCAAACCGAACTCGCGAAGGACGAGAGTCCGCCGAGCTGGTCGGCCGCGACGACGACGGACGCCGACGGACGGTTTGCGTTGCGCGACGTCCAAGACGGCAACGTGCGTCTCGTGTTCACGGTCCCCGGGTACGAACGGATCGACCGCGTGGTCGAGCTCTCGGCCGGCGAAGCGATCGATGCGAAGTTCTTTCTGACGGTCGCGCACGAGACCATGTACCGCACCGTCGTCGAGGCTCACCGCAACGAGGTGGAGGAGCTGACGCGTCGCCGGCTCCCCGCCGCCCAGCTCGCGGTGATGCCCGGCACGGGCGGCGATGCGATCAAAGGCATCCTCAATTTGCCGGGGGTTGCCCGCACGCCGTTCGGGTTGGGCGACCTGCTGCTGCGCGGTGCGGGGCCGGGCGATTCGATCGCACTCATCGGCCATCACGAGGTGCCGCTCGCGTTTCACTTCTTCGGTGCCACCAGCGTCGTACCCACCGTCATGCTCGAGTCCGTCGACATGATTCCGAGTTCGTTCGACGCTCGTTTTGGCGATGCCATCGGGGGGGTCGTCGATGTCCGGTTCCGCAAGGGCCGGACCGATCGCGTCCATGGCGAGATCTTTGCGGATGTGGTCAACGCGGGCGCGATGCTCGAGGTCCCGGTCGGCAAAGGCTGGATCATGGGCGGAGCTCGGCGGTCGTACTTCGGCAACGTGATCGCGCTGTTCGATCCGTCGTTCTTCGTCGCACCGCGCTACTGGGACTATCAAGGCATGTTCGGCTATCCGATCGGCAAGGGCGAGCTGGTCTTGCGCGCCTTCGGATCGGACGACGTGATGGCGGGTGTCGGCGACGATGTCGATGACTCGTTCGACTTTCAGCTCGGTTTCCACCGGGCAGACCTGGAGTACGCCGGCCAGCAAGGTGCATGGTCGTACCTGCTCACGGGCGGGTATCGTCGCGTGGGCCAACGGGCCCAATTCGCGGCCAACGACACGATCGATCTCCAGGTGGACTCCGGCCTCTGGCGCGCCGAGGTGACGTGGAAACCACGGCGGTGGGTGTCCTGGCAGCTCGGCAGCCAAGGAGAGGGCTCGTCGTACGGCCTCGACCTCATCTCGAAACCATTCGACCAAGAAGGAACCGGTGAAACGCTCCACAGCCAACGTCGCGGGACGTTGGTCACGGCAGGGTTCTATTCGAGTGCAACGTTCGCCACGCGCAGCGGTTTTTCGGTCACACCCGCCGTGAGGGTGAACGGATTCATCACGCCGTCGGATCGCTGGATCGTCGACCCCCGACTCCGAGCCAAATGGACCTTCACTTCGGGAACGACGGTGAAAGTGGGCGGCGGTCTCTATTCGCAGGTCGCCTCCCCCGAATATTGGATCGAGGACTTCGGCAACCCCGATCTGCGGCCCGAACGAGCTTGGCACCTCAGCGCCGGGGTCGAGCAGACCCTGCCCTACGACTTCACGATCGAGGCGACGGGTTTCATGCGGCAATCCTGGGACGTGGCCATGCCCTCGGATGCGATCCGTGTCGTCGACGGCGAGACGATCCCCGTCAACGCCGAAAACTCCGGGAGCGGTCGAGCCTATGGCGGAGAATTCATCGTGAAACGCGATTTCGCGAAGAACGTGAGCGGCTGGGTGGCCTATACCTTGATGCGTTCGGAGCTGCGCGAGCGGCCCGGCGAAGACTATCAGTTGGCTTCCTGGGACCAGACCCACAATCTCATTCTCATCGCCCATTGGCGACTGCCGCGGAATTGGAGCCTCGGTCTGCGATTCCGGCTGGTCTCGGGCAATCTCATCACTCCGATCACCGATGGCGTCCTCGAGTCCGGAACCGGAAACTATGTACCCGTCCCGGGACCCGAAAACAGCGAGAGGTTGCCCTTGTTCCATCAGTTGGACCTACGGATCGACAAGAGCTGGACGATTCGGGCGGCCAAGGTCTCGGTCTATCTCGACGTGCAAAACATCTACAACGCCAAAAACACCGAATTCGTCCAACCGAGCTTCGACTTCAAGAATCACGTCCGCGTCCGATCATTGCCCGTCGTCCCTTCGTTTGGACTGAAAGTGAGCTTCTAACGTGAACCGTACGTGGATCATCGCGGCATTCATCTTGGCGTTCGCGAGCGGCTGCGAAGAACTCCCGATCGAAAGCGAACTCGACTCCATACGCCCCCTCGGCGTCGTCGCCCGAGCGATCGACCCTGCGGAATCATCGTTCCCCCCCTACGATCCGAACGTCGCGCTCCCCAATGAGTTTCTTCCCCACGACCTCGGGCACCTGCAAACGGTGGTGGCGGGACCCGAGGGGCTGCTTGCCGAAGACCGAATCGAGCGGGCGTGGCTCGCCTGTCTGCAATCTTCGTCCGAGCAGCCGATCGATTGTTTGCAAACCGGTTTGCGTTCGGAGACTCCGCCCATTCCCTGCGAGGAACGCGATCGCGAGAGCGGCCAGGGTGACGAACTCGGACAGATCTGCCTCATCGAGGTCGCCGCCGATGGGACGTTTCAGTATCCCGTTCTGACCAGTCAAGCCGTCGGACGAATCCTCATCATGGGATCGATGGTCGGCATCGAGCGGCCAGCGGCCGAATGCATCGCTGCCCTTGCGTCCGAGGACTACGACCTACCGAACGATTGTCTTTATGCGACCCACGAGCTTCCTCTGGGCCCGAGCGACCTCGTGCTCGCCCGCCTCGAATCGCTCGGGATCCCGACCGATGCCCTCCCTCCCTTGGGGGATGCGCCGCCACGGTTGCGGGGGATGAACCCCACCGTTGGCCGGGTGGATCTGCGGATCCTGGCAAGCGATGGGACCGAAGTCGCGAGTCTCCCCTACCCGAGCGACGAATCTTTCCCGGTGGAGACCGAGCAACGGCTGGCGATCACCCTCGAGTTTCCCCCCGAGGACGCGCAGCCCTATCCTCTTGCCGTCGCGGGCGGATCCTACGAAGAACAGCGAGAGTTGCTCGACACCCGATGGTTTGCGACGGCCGGCGGATTCGAGGAGATGACGGAGGAAGAACTGCAAGCCCGAGCTACATGGTCGCCCGGCGAGGCGGAGCCTGGCGATGTGCATATGTTCGCAGTGGTCCGCGACGGCCGGTTCGGTACCGCTTGGTTCCACCTCGCGTTGCGCGTACCGTGACGGTTCATTCGACGATCTAGGGATGACGTGAGCGCAGGTTTTTCAGTCGCCTCGAGTAAGCCATTCGACGTGAGCCGCGACTGCGGCTCGCGATGCAAAGCTTGCCGACCACCGTCTGGTACGCGTGGCTAGAGTCCCGTCATGGGCACTCACCCAAAGTTCGATCACGATGCCGTACTCGCCCACGTCGCACGGTTGGAGCTGCTGATCCAAAGCGGCAGTGCACGGCAGCTCGACGAACAGCTCGAGGCCTTTGCCTGGGTGCTCGCTCGCCACTTCCACATCGAAGAATCGGATGGCTACTTCACCGACGTGCTGGCAACGAAGCCCGAGCTCGAACGTCGGGTCGAGGGTTTGCGCGCCCAACACACCGAGATTCTGGCGCAGTTGGATACTGTCGCCTCCACGGACGCGACCCCCGAAGGAATCGAGAATTTCATCGTAACCCTTCGTGCGCACGAAGCCGACGAACGAGAACTGTTGCAAGACGCGACGTTGCAGGACCTCGGTACGGGCGACTGACCCCGACGTCCTCTCACCCCCGAAGCGCGTACGGTCGTCGGCCCGAATTGGCCCGTCGAGTAACGTCAGAGCGCAAGGCGGTTGCTCCCGGGACCCGAATGCGGGTTTGCTGACCGTGCACCCTGGTTTTGGTGCGTCCGGTCGGGGGACTGGCCACTACGTTCGGTGGCGTTACGAGGAGTCTCGCGAGGTTAGAGCCATGTCCGCTTCCGAATCGGTCGATGGTATTCAGCGAAGCGTCGACGAAATGATTGCAAGCGATCGCGTTTCGCTTGCCCCATTTCCGGCAACCTTGCGTCGGCTCGAGGAGGTCCTCGCCCGGGAACACCATCGTCAGAGCGACCTCATCGGAGTCATTCGAACCGACGAGGTCTTGGTTGCAACGGTTCTGCGCTATGCCAATTCGAGCATCGTTCGCGGCACACGCGAGGTCGGCTCGCTGGCCGAAGCCATCGCTCGGATCGGTGTCGACGAATTGCGCTCGCTCGCAATATCGGCAGCGCTCGGTGCCCCGCTCAAACAGCACGGCCCGCTGCAAGACCTGAGGCACGAGGTTTGGCGGACGGGAGTCTTCTCCGCAGAGCTGGCGCGACGCTTGGCTGTGCGTCGGAGTCTTTCCTCCCATCAGGCGTTCCTGGGCGGTCTTTTGTGGTCGTTTGGCCGAATCGTGGCGATCTCATGTATCGAGCACCTCCTCGCGCAAGCGAAGGAAGTGGAGCCGCGTCCCATGGTCGAATGGATCGCGCTGGTCGAGCGCTCCGATGCTCCGATGACGGCCCTCATTTGCGAACGGTGGAACCTTCCGACGTTCGTACGCGAGGTCCTGAGCGCGCGCGGCGGGCACGATCACGTTCGCGATCCCGTGGTCGCATCCATGGTGAGTCTGCTCTCCGCAGCTCGGACCGTTGCCGCGCTAGCCGACAAAGAGGTGACCGTTTCCGCCGAAGTCCTTGCGACGGTCGTGGGTCTCGACCCCAGCGAGATCGCATGGATCGCCGATCAACTGCCATCGATCCCACCGCTCGTGTGGTCGATGGCCCCCGTCGAACCGACCGGTGAAACCAGGCCGTCCGCCCTCCTTTGCGCTCCGCGGCCTTCAACACAAGAGATGTCGGTCGTGGATATTCCCGTCGTCCAGCGCCGCGTCGGCGGGGATTTCAAGTCCACGTGCGTGGGGGTATGCGAACACGGGTTCGTGGTCGAGGGGAAGGTGAGCCCGCAACGAAACCAAATCGCGCGGTTCGAGCTCCACACGCTCCAAGGCCCCCTCGATCTGTTTGGCAATGTGTTCCACGTCGAGCGGCATGCGACCGGGTCGCGCGCGGAGATCAAGCTCGTCGCACTTTCGGGCACGCTCAAGCGGCAGTGGGACGCCTTGGTCACCGCAGCGAGGAACGATGCTCGGGCTCCACTCGATCGGGAGGACGTTCGTCGCTACCGCGTGCCCGAACACCCCAAGGCAACGGAACCGATCGCTTGTCCACCTACGCGCGCTCGAGCGAACCCGGCCCCCGTGCTGCTGTCCCAAGCCGAGCCGACCTGGTCGATCGCCGGGATGATCCCCTCCGTGTTCTGGTTGAGCTATTTCCTGTTCGTCTTGACGATCGGGTTCCTCCTGCTCCGTAGCGCGTGCCTATTCCTGGTCCGGTGAGACCAGACAGTGGGTTCGCGTCTCGGCTCGGGCCGTTGACGTGCTCATATACCACTAATATCATATGACTAAATGTCATTGAGGGCATCGATCTTGGGATTCCTGAGCCTTGAACCGATGAGCGGATACACGCTGCGGAAGCGCTTCGAGGGCTCGGTCGGATCGTTTTGGAGCGTCACGCAGAGCCAGATCTATCGAGAGCTGCACGGGCTCGAAAAGGACGGGATGGTCGTGAGCCAACGGGAGCCGGGTGAGGGCAAGCCCGACAGCCGCGTCTACTCGCTGTCGTTGCAGGGAAAGACTGAGCTCGACGCGTGGCTGCGAGAGCCCGTCGAGCCCGTGCAGCTACGGCACCCCCTCCTGCTCAAGTTCGTCTTCGCGTCCGAACTCAAACCGGACGTTCTCGACGACGTCATGGCCCAGTACGGAGAATCGATCGCAGCCACACACGCCGAATACGCCGCACGGTTGACGATGAAAGAGATTTTTTCGCTCGCCCGTTCGAAACGTGAGGCGACGTTGTGGAGACTTTCCATCGAACACGGCCTCGCCTGGTGCGAGGCAGAACTGGCGTGGGTCGAGAAAGCGCGGCAGGTGCTGCGGCCCAAGCGAGCTGCCAAATGAGAATCCGTCCGATGGGGTGGGGCCACGGCGGGCTCAGTTCTCGCCACGTTCGAGCCACGCCCGCAAGATTCGGTTGAAGCGAGCCACGTGCTCGGCGTTCGGCCCGTGGCGAGCTTTCGGGACGACGATGAAATCGGCGTGGAGCTTGCCCGCCAGCTTCCGACCGAGCGCGGGCGGAAATACCGTGTCGTGCTCACCCCAAATGACGAGCGCGGGCACCTGGGGAACCGGTTGATGCTGCGACGCCTCGATGTTTGCGACCAAATGGCGAAGCAGTTGTGCTTTTTCGTCGCGATGATTCGTATAGAGCACATCCGCCGCGGCCGCATCCAAAGCATCAGGCACCAGCGGTTCCCGCCAATACGCCAGCCGCAGCAGCCGTTCGACACCATCGCCATCGGAAGGCACGAACAACTCGACCGCATCGTCGACCCCGTGGTGCGCGAGCATCTGCTCGTAATCCGTGCGGTCGTACACGCCTGCGGGACTCCCCACGAGGACGAGCGAACCGACGCGATGGGGCTGCAGGACCGCCAAGCGGTACGCCACGAAGCCACCGTAGCTGATGCCAACGATCGTCGCGTTTCGTGCATCGAGCTGCTCCAGCAGCGCGGCGATGATCTCGGCCTGCCGATCGAGCTCGAAGTGCGGCGCGCGATCGATGGAATCGCCAAACCAAAGGAGGTTCGGGACGATGATTCGATAGTCGTCGACGAAGTCCACCACCTGTCCGGGCCATTGCCAATGTGCGGGCGGGCCAAAACCGTGGAGGAACACCAGTGGGGCTCCCGATCCGCCGAGCCAGTACTCGAGCACCGCACCGTCGATCTCTGCACGATACAGGGAAAGCCCATGAGTCTCGAACCTTCGTTCGAGGTATGCATCGCTGCGCCGGACCAGCGCCGAGCATCCAACCGTGGGAAGGGCCAACAAGACCCTTCGCCGGTGCCACCGCGCAGGTCCGTTCATGAACCGAACACGACCCTCATCCTGTTGCGGCGCCATCGTGTCATCGTCAGCGAGGCCTGACAGGCTCAGTCCCCGACCGCCCGAACGCGTGTCGCAGGGCTTCACGATGGAACGCCAGATATCCGGAGCTGACGTGTTCGAGTGAGGGGGCGACGATCGCTTGCGCGGTTGGAATCGCATGAAACGGCACGGCGGGGTGCATGTGATGCACGGCGTGGTACGGCATGTTCCACATCATCCAGCGCACGAGCGGGGTGCTGATGACCGTACGGGTGCGGTGATTCTGGCTGCCCTCGTGGGGGAGGCCGGTATGCTCGGCCATCAGGTAGGACCCGAGCGCGACGTGACCGATCGGCCAGGCAAGCAGCGCAAAGGCAAAACCCGGAACGTACGCGACACCCGCGGTGATCACCGCGACCCACCCGACGATGACCGCTCGAGACTCCCAGGCGATGCGCGTGCGCTTGTTCGGACGGATGAACGGAAACGCCTTCTCCCAGGCCGCGGCGGTCGGGAGCAGGGCACCGGCAAACGTGAACAAGGCCTTGCCGATGAGCAGCAACTGGCCCGCGGCCAACGCCGCGTAAGCGAGCGGATGACGAGGCCAGTCGTCGAGGAGATCGGGCGCGCCGGAGATCTCAGGATCGAGTGCCCGGTCTTGCGTCGCACGGTGATGCTGCCAATGGAACTCGCGGAAAAACGTGGGGGCTTGCAGCATCAACGGCGCGCAGATCCAAAGCACGAGATCGTTCAGCCAACCCGTTCGAAACGCCGTCCGGTGGCCAGCCTCGTGCTCGGCCGCAAACAAGCCCGGCAACACGAGCCCCGCACCGAACATCGTCAGGATCCAGGCTCGATGGTGCGCAGCGGCAAGGTTGACCGTGCCGTAGAGCAGCAACCCCAGCATCGCGAGTTGCACCACGATGCGGAGGAGACCCGGGCCATCGCGTTTGAGCAGCAAGGGCCTCAGGCGTGAGCCTCCGAGTGAGGCTTGGTCGACCATCTCGTCTTCGAGCGCGTCCATGAACGTCGCGGGACGATAGCGCAGCCGTTGGCTCCGCGTCGCCCGAGACTACGGGGCGGCCATCAGGCCGCGGCGCAGATCGGCGGCCAGCAGACGGTGAAAGTGATGCTCGCCTTGCTCGACTTCGGGGGCGTAGCGGCCGCGATCGTAGCTCGATGACCGCAGCCCAACCTGGACGGACTCGCAGATCTCGATGTCTTCGCGCTGCGTGACTTCGGCTTGTTCGATGCTCTGCTCGATGAATGTGCGATCTGCGGACTCGGCATCGAGAAAGAAGAACTCGTAATCGACGCGGCAACGCTCCGGGCCGAGCGGGATCACGAGGTTGGTATCCATGCACGGACCGTAGCGATTCACCATGAAGTTCGGATAGACCCACGCATAGAGCGCGCCGTCGCCGATTCGCCGAGAGGGATCGAGCGAGGTCGGGCTCGGGGTCAGGTCGGCTGCGGCGATCGTCGTGGGGCCGGTCGTCTGGATCGAGAACTCGCCGAACAGCTCGGTCCGGTAGGATGCCATGTCGATCTGGGCATCGAGCGATGGATGCATGTGCGGAACGTGGTAGCCACCGTCGAGGTAGTTATCGACATAGACCTTCCAGTTGCATGCGAGCGTCCAGGACCGCCGAGCGACGAACCGCAGCTGCTCCCAACCGCCGCGGACCAACATGGCATCGAGTTCATGGATCCGCGCACGGAGCGAGGGTGCACGAGCGTCGGGACTCACGAAGATCCAAGGACCCCAGGTCTCGACTCCCAGCGCTGGTAACGACATGGTGTCACGATCGAAGTCCCGAATCCCGGCGATTCGCGGGGCGCTCCGCAGTCGACCCCGCAAGTCGTAGGTCCACGCATGGTAGCCACACACGAGTCGATCACCTCGGCCGGATCCCCGCACGACCTCGCGCCCTTTGTGTCGGCAGGTGTTCGCAAAGGCTCGGACGACCCCATCGTCGCCGTGCACGGCGACCCACGGTTCATCGACGATGCACCCGCTCGCATAACAACCTGGGGTCGCAAGCGCTGCCAAATGGGCGACCGGGTGCCACGTTCGGCGGAACACCGCGTTGCGCTCGAACGCAAAGAAGTCCGCGTCGGTATACCAGGACGAAGGCGGGGTCCATGCCGCTTCGATGGGAACCTCCGGATCGAACCGATCGACGCGACCATGGAGCGACTCAGTCATCGTGGAGGAGGTTCTCGGACCTCCGGTTCCGGATTTGGGACCACCGCGCGCGGTGGTTCGCTCATCTCGAGCTCGGGAGCTCGTTCGAGTTCGTTGGCCAACACCTTGCAGAACTCCGCCAATACGGCACTCATCGCCGCGACGTAGGCCACGTAACCTTCACCGTCGAGAGGTACCGTGCCTTTCCATGCCCCTTCGACGAGCACCGTTTGTTTGGCGTCGACGATCGCCCACCCTGCTTCGAGCTGTGCGCCCTCGGTTTGATGCGCTTCGAAGGAGGTGAATCCGATGAGCAAGCTATGCGAAATTTGCAGTTCTTGGTTCCAGAGATGGGGAACGACCCGAATGCCGGGCGCGGCGGCCTCGAGCTGGGTGGCCATCGCGCGCAAGATGTTGTGCTCGAGCGGATCGCTCCAGTGGTCGAACCTCGCGATGTCGAGCTGATTGGGTCCAATCCGCGTGACGACTTCCTGCCGATCGAGGTAATCGGGCAGGCGAATCGGACCAAGGCTGATCACGCGCTCGGCCGCGGCCTTGCGCTCGGTCTTGGGGGCGTGCTGCAACGTCCAATAGCGGAGTTCATCGCTGCCGCCCCGGAACGGGCGACACGCGAATGCGCTCATGCACAATGGAAGGATGAGGAGCAAAACGATCGAACGGAAGGAGCGACGCGTCATGGTCGGCGTTCTCGGCGAGGGTTCGGTTGGGGCCGGTCGTGACGACCGAACAAGAGTTCTTCGGGATTGCGTTGGAGCGTGTCAGCGAGCGTGCGGACGGACCGTGCAGTCTTTTCCAGCTCCTCGAGCACGCTGTGAATCCGTTGCAGGGTCGGCGAGCCGGGTTCGACGACTTTGTTTGCATTCGCGGCCACGGTTCCGACCGATTGCAATCCGGTGTTGAGCAGAGCCGGCGTATCGTCGAACGCAGGGTTCGAGACGATCGCATCGATGCGTTTGACCGCATGGGCGAGTCGGTCGACGGCATCCGGAATGGCCGGTGCTTGCAGCAGCCGATCCAACGATGCGGTCATCGACCTGACGTGTTCGACGATTTCGTCGATCGGCAAGTGCCGCAGGCGATCGATGAACTCCTTCGCCTCGGCCTGAAGTCGTTGCATATCCGAGGGGATGGTCGGCATCTCCCGGACATCGCTGTCGTAGCCTTTGTAGTTCGGCTCGGTATCGGGGTGGAATGCGAGGTCGAGATAGAGCTTGCCGGTCACGAAGCTCTGCATCTTGAGCTGCGCCCGCAATCCCCGATCGACGAAATGTTGCAACACCTCGTCCGCCGACGGTTCGCCGACTTCCTCCTGCAGGTTGACGGCATCCGGTTCGATGGTGAAATAGACGGGAACCGATACGGCTCGGGTTTCGTCGTCGACGACGACCACGATCTTCTCGACCGAACCGACCGCGACCCCTTGGAAGATGACGGGTGCCCCGGCATCGAGGCCCGTCACCGCATTGTCGAAGTAAGCGACGCGATCGAGCGTCTTTGCCCCGGCGAGTCCCCAACCGAGCAACAGTACGGTGCCGAGCGTCAAGGCGGCTGCACCGATGAGAAATGCACCGATTCTCGAGACATGACCTTCAACTTCCGCCATCTTCGTCTCCTTCACCTCGCCGCAGGAACCGACGCACCTTCGCCGATTCGGCCGTCTCGATGAGCTCGTGGGGTTTGCCCCGGGCGGCAACGGTACGGGTCTCGGAATCGAGGAACACGCTGTCGTCGGCGATCGCAAAGATGCTGGCGAGTTCGTGCGTGACGACTACGAACGTCGTATCGAGGCTGCGACGCAGCTCGAGGATCAACTGATCGAGCCGCTGCGCCGACAGCGGGTCGAGGCCCGCCGACGGTTCGTCGAGGAACAAAATGTCGGGATCGAGGGCGATCGCCCGGGCCAAGCCCGCACGTTTGCGCATACCGCCGCTAATCTGCGCAGGATAGAAGCTCTCGAATCCGGCCAAGCCGACGAGCGACAGTTTGAGCGAGCAGAGTTCGGCGATTTGGCGCTCGCTCAGCTTCGTGTATGCGCGCAGAGGAAGTGCGATGTTTTCGGCCAGAGTCATCGAGCTCCACAGCCCCCCGCTCTGATAGAGAATGCCGAATCGGCGACCAAACACGGCGCGGTCTTCATCCGAGGATCCTTGCCAGAAGGATTGGCCGTCATAGAACACGTCACCGTTGCGGGGCCGACGAAGGCCGATCAGATGACGCAGCAGCGAGCTTTTGCCACAACCGCTGTCCCCCATGACGATGAACACGTCACGCGCCTTGACGCTGAAGCTGACCCCGCTTTGAACGACGAAGTCACCGTACGCAATGGTCACATCCCGCACGTCGATCTTGGGTGGAGCCGTCGCGTCCATGATTCGAGGCTCTCAGATCCCGAACGCCTGGGTGACGACGGCACAATACGCATCGAATGCCACGATCCAGATGATCGCTTCGACGACCGCCGCCGTCGTGGCGTTGCCGACCTCGGCCGCCCCACGTCCGGCCAACAGACCTCGCATGCACCCCGACCCGGCCACGATCGCTCCGAAGCATGCGGACTTCGCAAGTCCCACGAGGACGTGTTTCGGCGCGAGTGCGATTTTGGTCTCTTGGAAATACGCGAGCACCGAAAGATCGCCCTGCGGAATACCCACGAGCGCCCCACCCACGAGGCCCGCCGTCGAGCCATAGATGTAGAGCAGTGGCATCGCGACCACGAGCGCGAGCACCCGAGGAACCACGAGATACTCGATCGGGTCGATCCCGAGCGTGCGCAAGGCATCGATCTCTTCGTTGACCATCATGGTGCCGAGCTGGGCGGCAAACGCCGCGCCGGTTCGTCCCGCCATCACGATCGCGGTCATCACCGCCGCCATCTCACGCGTGGTCGCAAGCGCCACGAAATCGGCCACGTAGAGTTCGGCCGCGAATGCAGCGAGCTGTTGGACGCCGACGAAGGCCAGGATGAGCCCGATGAGAAAGTTGATGAGCAGCACGATCGCGAGCGCATCGAACGTCGTCTGGCGAAAAATCCCGACGAAATCCCGCCAGGGGACGCGCGCGCGACCGAGTCCCATTCGGACGAATGCAGGGCCGAGGTCGCCGAGAAAGTTGGCGAGTTGGGCGAACTGCTCACGCGTCAGTCGGACGACCGCGGTCGCATCGGCCAGCCATGACGACCGGCGTGGCTGTGCGGCCTCGTGTCGGGGTACCGCTTTGCTCATGGCGAGCAGGTGGCGAGGTCCTTCGGGCACACGACTCGTGTCGAACTCGATCTCCGCGACTCGGCAAGCCTCGTCGACCTTGATCACGAACAAGAGGAATGCGCTGTCCCACCGACCCACCGCCTCGGCATCGAGGACCACACCGGTCACGTCCGCCTCCGTGATGCGCCCGAGCACCGGCGCGGTGTCGGGCAACGGGGCTTCGAAGATCCAATTCCCGGCGGCCCGGATGAGCAGACGACCTTGGGTCTCGGTGACGTCGAGTGTCGCGTCGTCTGCGGTCATCGGCGGGCTCGCTCCGTGACTCCGTACCGTCGTCCATCACCACGAAAGGTCATAGATGAGGAACCTCCCGGGGTCCCGCCGCGCGGCGACTATAGGGCCGCCGTCGGCGGGCAAGCAAGCGCATCCGGACGGGGGGACGTGAGCGCGACCGGCCCAACGAACGAGAGGTCGTCGATCGAGCCGCCGCGACGCGGAAATGTCGGACATGACGGCGCTCGAACGACGCGTCTCAAGGACGGAGATCGAGACCTTGGAGCTGGTCCTCGAGGGCGATCCGTTGCTCGAGGCGAGTACTTTGGAGCTCCACGATCTTGCGAGCGAGTTCATCACCCTGCTTGGAGAAGTCCTCGAGTCGTTGGCTGAGGGTCTCGCGGAGGTCGTTGGCGGCGGGGTCCTTTTTGATGGCCTCGAGATTCGCCCGCATTTGGGCGGCACGTGCATCGAGTTCGACCTGTTGCCGCTGCAACCCATCGATCTGCGTGTCGATCCGGCCGATCGACTGCCGGAGATCGACGATGGGCTGCAATTGCTGACGAGTCGCGGCCGTCGTGCCGCTCGCGACGAGCACTTGCTCGAGCATGGTCGTGGCACGACCGTCCCAAATGCTCAGGGTCGTGTGCGAGGGCGTCTGCTCGACGAGCTCCACCTGACCCGACGTTCCGCCGGCCGCAACCCGAACGGGCACGAGGTAGGCGTCCGGCAGGGTTTCGATCGACTCCGGAGGATCGACGAGGGTGTAGTTGGAACCGGACTTCCCATGGCGCGCGAGCACCACGATCGGCCGCTCCTGCTTGGGTCCGACGACGCTCCAGATCGTGCGAACGCGCGCGAACGTCTCGACCTCGAGCACGCCGCGGACGAGTCTGAGCAATCGCATCTCTTCACCGTCGTGTTGCACCTGGGAGGACACGATGAGCGAAGGCTCGACCGCGAACGGAATCGTTGCACTCGCCTGGGTGCTCACGGCCTCCGACATCCCCTCCCCCACGAAACTTCCACTCGAATAAATGCTGATCGGGCCCGGCTCCAACACGAACGGGGTCGTATTGCGGAACCGCACGACCCGGTAAGGATTGGCTTCGTAGCCCGTCCCGGCCCCTCCCGGACGGTAGAGGAAGGTTTCTTCCGCCGCGATCGTCTCGTTGACGATCGCGACCAAGGTCGAGCTGCCGTTCGGCACGGTCACGCGTTCGCCCAAGTCGTAGCGGCTCTGACCGCTCACCGAGTGCGCGCGCGCATGAGCTCCCGTACTGCGTTGCAAGGCCTCGAAGGTGAGTGCTGGTGCAACCGGCGGTGGGGGTGGGGCCACCGCGGACGGCCCACCGACGGCCCCTCGTGCCATTCCCCCTCCCCACGCCTCGTCAGCGGATTCTTCGGCCACCATCCGGTCGGCCTCCATCCGGTCGGCCTCCATGGAGTTCGAAGGCTCCCCGGGCGAAGGCGCATAGGTCGTTTCCCCCATGGCCGCGTGCGCTCGCTTGCGGACCCCGGCTTCCGTCAGATCGTCGCGCTCCACCTGCCTTGGGGTGTGCAAATCGTAGGCAAAGACGATCGGTTCCCCGGCCGTCAATGACATCGACACCTGATCCCAGTCTTCACCGCTCGTGTTGTCGACGACCGCCCACGCTTGGAGCAGCGCCGGTCCTTGACCATGCTCGGGCAGCACGACCCGATAGGTCGGCTTCCACATCGGCGCCGCGACGACATAGCTGACGACGAGATCATGACTCGTGGCCCCGACGAGTCGAACTTCGACATCGATCTGTTGGAACATGCCTTCGCCCGCACTGCCGTCCAACCGTCGGTGGAGCTGCATGGCGAGGTCTCCATCTTGGAGCGTGATGTCCCGAATCTGCGAGAGCTTGGCGGTCCGAAGCTCGCGGTCGTCGAGCAACGTCAGCTTGTGGTCGCGTTCGGTCTCGGTCTCGATCGCTTCCACCATGACGATCCGGCCGCGCATACGTCCATGCACGGTTTCGAGCATGACCTCCGTGCCGCGCAGCTGATCGAGCACGGTCGCGAGCGACCCGTGACCGGGTCCGAGATTCGAGAGTGCCGCATTCGCCCAGGTTTGCGGGTCGAGCGGCATCGATACGCTCACGGCTTGTCCATCTCGACGATCGACGACGGTGAGGCTCTTGAGCAGGTCGTTGACCTGATCACGACGAACTTTGAGGCGAAGGCGATCGCCATCGACCTCGCCCATGCGTTCGAAGTAGCCCACCCCGTTGCGATAGAGAACGACGTGCTCGAGCTCCAAGCCCGTCTGCGCGACGGCGAGTGCCTCCCGCGACGACGCGCAAGCCGAACCGAGCATCGCGAGCACGAGGATGAACGGAGCGAGTCGACGCATGCGGGCCGAATGTAGCAACAACTCATCAATAGGCGATGCGTCCTTCGATATTGATGTCGGTTCCGTCGACGAACGATCCCGGCGCCGCGGGATCGAGCGAACCGTCCCCGTTCGCGCGCCGCAACGGCGTTTCGAAGCCACCGACGACGATGTCCCAAAATCCATCACCATTGTGATCCGCCACGGCGACTTGCTCCGAGGAGAACAAGTTGCCGAGTGCGTCCAGCTCGGGCGTTTGGAGGTCGAAGAGCGCATTTCCACGAAACAGCTGCGGTGCCGCGGCGGGCCGTCCGATGATCGCATCGCTCATCCCGTCCCGATCGAGATCGAACTGTCCGGCAACGGTGGTCACATCGAGGTCACGTCGCTCGGCTGCCCAGGTCTCTACCGGTGTCGCGGAGCCGAAGTACGCGAACATCCCCACATCCGAGCAAGCGACGAAAAAGTCTTCGAAGCCGTCACGATTGAGGTCGCCTCCGCCTGCGACGAAGATCGTGGAAAATCCGCACGACTGCCCCATCGGAATCGGAGCGGACAGCGTTGCCTGCAGATCGGCGCCGCCGAAGAGGATCTGGGCGGCATCGAGGTCGGGCGTGACGACCAAGACGAGGTCTTCGTAGCCATCCCCATTGACGTCGCCAACGTTGCCGCTCGCGGGCGTCGAGTAGATCTCGGTCAACGGGGTCGTGAGCGACAGATCGGCTGTTCCTGCGAGCGTCCGTCCGCCGAGGTAGATGTCGGTGCGAGCCTGGTTGTTCAAGTGGACCGTGACTTCGGCAAACCCATCCCCATTGAGGTCGCCCGCAGGCATCAGCACCGTATTCGTCGACGGGCTGCCGGCCGACGCCGTCAAGGTCAAACCTTGGAGGGCGGACAGGTCGGGTCCACCGAACACGAGATGAGGTGCGTTACCACTCGTGGGTGCGTAGCCAATGGTCCCGCCGAGATCCCCATAGCCATCGCCGTTGACGTCACCGACGAATCGCGAGAGCGAAAACGAAGGCGCGATGTCTTGGACGTCGGCGATCTGGTCGAATTGGCTACTGCCCGTGAATACGATGATGCCGGACGTACCGCTCGTCACTGTCACGATATCGGAATACCCATCACCATTCAGGTCATGGCGGATCCGTCCGACCTGCAAGGACCGCACCTCGGACCATGGGGAGCAGCGTGTCCCAGCATCACAGGCGCGCACGCGCCAAGCATAGAGTGCACCCACGGGGCTCACGAGGCTCACATTCAGATCGGCCCCGGGTGTAAACGCGGCCTCGATGATCGTGGCGTCGTCGATCTCCGGCGATGCGAAAGCGCATTCGACCAACGATCCCGCTCCGCAGGAATCGTCCATCTGGAGCTGGTATTGCACGCCCCCGCACGGTGATTCGATGGTCTGCCACGTGAGCTGGGGCCGGAGCGTGCCATCCTCCGCCGCATGCAGGCTGCCGGTATAGAGCCCCCGCATCGGACCGACCAAGAGCGGCGCTTGCAAGGGAGGAAGACCCTCGATCTCGCACGCGGGCAAGGTCGCGGTGTCCCCGGTCACGTCGCTCGTTTCGAGGCCTTCCGAGCTCTCGGCGGCGTCGCTCGACGTGCTGCCTTCGATGGGATCCAGGCTCGACCCACGGCCGGTGGTTTCGTCCGCGATCGCATCGTCCGTGGCGCCCGAACTCGTTTCGGACAGTTCCGAAGCATCCGGATTGAAGCAGGCGACTGGCAGAAGCAGGAGGACGACGAAACCCGGTTTACCCATGTACACCGCCAAGCGTACTCGCGTTTTGCCTCACGTGATCCGAATTGAAAAGCACGAACTGGAGTGCGGGCCGATCCCTCCACGCGCTACCACCTCCGCGTCCGTGTGCACCGGAACGTCCGAGCCACGCGACAGGGAAAGGAAAACGACCATGCGTGCATTGGACGGCAAAGTCGCCATCGTGACGGGGGCGAGTTCAGGGATCGGGCGGGCCAGCGCGAAGCTGTTCGCCCACGAAGGCGCCAAGGTAATCGTTGCAGCCCGCCGAGCCGCCGAGCTCGACGCGGTCGTCGACGAGATCACACGGGCACGAGGTCAGGCGGTCGCGCTCGCGGGGGACGTCAAAGACGAGGCCTTCGCAGGCGCGTTGGTCGAGCTCGCCCTCGAGCGTTTCGGCAGGCTGGACGTGGCCTTCAACAACGCCGGCGCGCTCGGACCCATGGCTCCCACCCCAGCGATCGACGTGCGCGAATGGGAAGACACTCTGCGCACCAATCTCACGAGTGCCTTTCTTTTGGCCAAATATCAGATCCCGGCGATGCAGCGACAGGGCCGCGGTTCCATCGTGTTCACGTCGACGTTCGTGGGTCACACGGTGGGCTTCCCCAACCTCGCAGCGTACGCCGCGAGCAAGGCGGGCCTCCTCGGCCTCACGCAAGCGCTCGCCGTGGAACTCGGCGCCCACGGGATTCGGGTGAACGCACTCATGCCCGGAGGCACCGATACGCCCATGGGCCGCATCTTCGCCAACTCCCCCGAGGCCCTCGATCACGTTCGGCGACTTCACGCGATGAAGCGAATCGCGTCACCCGACGAGATCGCACAATCGGCCCTTTACCTCGCATCCGACGCGTCCTCGTTCACCACCGGGACCGCGCTCCTCGTCGATGGGGGTATCTCGATCCACCGTGGTTGAACACCACCCGAAGGCCGGAGGCAGCTTCGCTGCCATAGCGAGGGGCCTGGCGAATGGCCCCTCATGGATCACCTCCGACGAATGATCCGTTCGAGGTCGTGGGTGCGGAGCATCGCACGACCGATCGCGAGCTCGCGGGTGGGGTCACCCGGTGTCGGCCGCTCGTCGAGCCCGACATAGTCTTCGACGCGACAGGTCATCACGACGATCTGAACCTCCGCCGCCGCCTGGCGGAGCAGTTCGCGAAACCATGCGACCCGAGCCAAGTCGGTTTGGACGAGGTGGTCGTCGAGCACCAACGTGCCTTTCACATGTTCGGCGACGGCGATCCGCAATAGGGTCGCGAGCTGCTCTTTGAGCCCCTCGGAGAGCGACTCGACCGAATACAGATCGGAGCCGAACGTCGTGTGGATCCCGCGGGTGTCGAGTTGCGGCCCCAGATCGAGCGCGCCGTAGCGGCCACGGGTCAGCACCGCGAACCGTTCCGCCACCGCACGACTGAGTAACCGCCCGAGATGCTGCCCCTCTTCGCTCTCGGCTTCGCGCAAGGTGTCGAGCAAGACCTGCCAAGCGTCGTACTCGAGCCGCAGCTCGTCCTCTTCGCGGACGGCGGTCTGCAGCGCGTCGTGGGCCAAGTCCGCCCGCTCCTGCACGACCTGCCCCCCGATGAGCTGCATCTTGCCTTCGACATTACGGAACTCGGTCTCGACGATCTCGAGTTCGGCCTCCACACGGTCGAAGTTGGCCTGAGCCGCCTCCAACACGGCCTCGTCCACCAGCTCGGACGGTTCGGGCAACCCCGCGAGCGCCGCATTCGCGTCGTCGAGAGCCTGGGTCGCGCCCTGGGCATCGGCCGATCGCAGTTGATCTTCACGCACGGTCAGCATGCCGCGACGGGTCGCCAGGACCTCACTCGCTTGGCCATGGCGTTGACGCAACGCGGCCGCCTCCCGCGTGGCTTGCTCGAGTCGATGCTCGGCTTCGACGACCGCGGCTTGGGCTTGCCGTGCGGCATCGCGAAGGGCCGTTCCGCGGTCGGCAATCGCCGCTTCGGCCCGTGTTCGTTCGGCTCGAGCTTCTGCGAGAGCGCGTTCGGCTTCCTGGTGGGCGCGTTCGGGAGGGCCGAGGTCCGGGTTTGGGGCGGCCGTGTCGGCTTCGCGCTGCGCGAGGTGGAGACGTTCGCGAGCCGCTTGCAGGTTGCCGAGGACTCCGCTTTCGGATTCGTGTTGCCGCCGTTCCTCGCGACGCAGGCTCTCGAGCGACGCCCGCCCCTCGTCGAGCAGCCGTTGCAACCCCTCGAGATCGTGCGCGCGTGCGACCTGCAACACCTGTGGCGAGGGTTGGCCCACCTTGACCTCGAGCGCCTGTTCGCGAGCGAGGCGATCGGCCAGGGCCTCGGCGAGCGCACGTTTGGCTTCGGCCTGCCGTTCGAGCACATCGGCGTCGCGCTCGAGGTCGGCCGCCTCCCGCAAGCGCTCATCGGCTCGCGCTCGCGTCTGCGTCAAGCCATCGAGGTCTTTGGCTCCCACCCGGACCAAGAGGGGCATCACCAAGGTTTCATGGCGCTGACGCGCCTGGGCAAAGCGGTCGCGCGCATCCTTGGCCCCACCGTGGATCTGGATCGTGCCCACGCCGAGCAACTCGATCCGCAGCTCCCGCTCGGCCTCGAGCCCTCCTTGCGTCGGATCGAACGTCCGGGCTTTACCCCCGTCGACCGAGACTCGACCCAGTGGTCGACCCAGTGGTTTGCCCTCGAGCTCGAAGGTCACGGCCAAGCCACCACCGAGCGCCGCTTGGGCCACCGCCAGATCCTGAGCGCAACGCGACGCTTCCACGATCGCGTCGCTCGTCGGGATCCCCTCCTCGTCGACTTCGCGTCGGGTGGTCGCCGCCCAGGAACGCAACGACACCGCGCGGTGGCTCTCCTCGGCTCGAACCGCGGCCGCTTGCTCGGAGGCTTCGCGTTGGGCTCGAGCCTCGTCCCATCGCCGCCAAGCGACGGCCTGGTCCAGATTCGAGCCTGAGGCTTCGAGCGTCGCCAGCCGCTCTCGGCTCGCGGCGAGAGCCTGGCTGTGCACGGTGAGCTTCGCCGCCAACGTATCGACCGCGCGTTGGCTCTGCGCGACCTCGTCGAGCCGGGTCCGCCACATCTGAACGCGTTGCAGCTGCCCTTCGGCGCGTTCGGTTCTAGCGATCGCTCCATCGCGCGCCTGCTCGAGTAGGTTCACATCGAGCTGCGCTTGCGCATTTCCTCCGGTCTCGACGGCGACCTTCGCTCGTCGTGCGGCGTCGACCGCCTGCTCGCAGGCTCGTCGCTTGGCTTCGGCAGCTTCGACCGCGACCTCGAGCCCCGGCAGTTCGACCTCGAGGTCTCGTTGCTCGCGAAGCAGCCGAGCGACCTCGGCCTTCGCATGCTCGATGCGCGCGACTTCCCCCCGAGCATGGTTCACCCGTTCGAGCGCCCGCTCGCGCACCCGCGTGCGCTCACGATCGACTTTGCATCGCTCGAGCCGCTCGGTCGCTTCCGCTCGCGCATCCATGACCTTGTCACGGCGTTCGTTGACCTCGGCGAGCTGCTCGGTGACGGCTTCACTCTTGCCCGCCTCTTCCTTGAGACGCTCGTAGGCCTCTCGCTTCGCGCCGATCTTGTCGGCGGCTTGTTTGAACGGCGAGCCGCGCCCGGCCTTCCGTCGCCCCGAATCGGTAAACGCCTCGAAGACCTTGCGCTGGGTCTTGTCGAGGATCGCCTTGTAGAGGGGATCCAACGCCATCGCTTGCAACGCGTCGGACAGCCGGGCCTTGCCGCTCTCGTCGGAGTCTTCGGCCAAGCTCGTGGCAAAGATCGTATGGGGCTGGGCTTGCTCGCCGAGCAACACGGTCGACAGGAACGAGCGTGGCAACCCACGCGGCGCGGCTCGTCCACCTGGACCCTTGACCCCCCAACCGAGGAGCTCGCGGAGCTTGCCATCGACCCCGCGGCCCTCGTCCTCGGTGGTGAAGGTCTTCCCGTCGTTCGACCACTGCAACGTGGCATGGCGACCGGCCCCAGGCGCCCACGTCTTGGTGACCTTCCAGGCCCGGGCATCGATCTCGAACAGCAGCTCCGCTTGCGGATCGCGGTCGCGTCCCCAGGGGCGAAACCCGCCCGCCTCCGCCGAGTGGATCGGCAGCAACAGCGCGGCTCGCAACGCGTGCAAGAGCGTGCTCTTGCCGAGATCGTTCGGACCATACAGCACATTGAGCCCCGGCCCGAAACTCACGTCGGCGGACTCGATGCACCCGAAGTCATCGACCTTGAGCCGGCGCAACCGCATGGATCAGCGCGTCTCCTTGACCAACCGATAGAGGTGATAGAGAGCTCGCCGAGCCGACTCGGACGCCTGCGGCACTTCCTCGGCTTTCCGTTGCAGTCGACGCACCGTCGCACCGAGGACGTCGGGCAGATCCTCGAACACGGTCTCGACGTCGCGCGTATCGATCTCGAGCGCCGAACGATCGACTTGCATGACCCCGACCAAGCCTCGCGACGAGTCGGTACCTTGCAAGCGACGCAGCAAGATCTCGACGCGCTCGAGCTCGGGCGGTGACACCTTCAGGTGCAGTCGCAGGCGCAGCACGACCCGTTTGAGATCGGTTCGCTCGGCCAACGCCTGGAGTTCGGCGACCGACGTGATCTCGCGCTGCTCCCAACGCCAGTAGCCGACCTTTTCTCGTCGCACGATCACCCGCCTTCGACCGCGAGGGCAAAACACGAGCGCGACGTAGCCCGAGTCGAGTTCGCCGAACTTCGTCGGTTCCGGAGCGCTCGGGTAGACCATGGGATAGCGGGCCCCCTCGGGGATCTCGCGGAACGCATGCGTGTCCCCGATCGCGAGATAGTCGAGCCCACGCTGCACCGGTGCGTCCTCGGGCAACGGGAAGTTGGTTTGGTAGCCGGGGATGTCGAACGTCTGGCCATGCACCATGCCGATGCGGATCCGTTCATCCCCGGGTCCGCGCGGCGGGATCTTTTCCCACATGCCGATCTGCCCTGCCGCCGACGTGCACGGCACCGCGTACAACACCCCCACTCCCCCTCCCAGCTCGGCGGTGAAGTCCGAGCGATCGACGACGTGAACGTTGCGCGGCAAACTGCGGACGAAGCGTGCGTCGCGATAGATCGATGCACCCGTGAGCGGGTCGTGATTGCCGGGCAGCAAGAACACCGGGCGCCGCGACCAGTCGTGGGCCGACAATCGGTCGAGCAACCCCTTCCACCAGGTCTCGTCCGGCTGTGGGTTGTCGAACAGATCGCCCGCGCAGAGCACAGCGTCCACGGCGTTGCTTTCGGCCAGGCAAAAGATCCGCTCGATAACCTCCATGCGTGCACGCATGAGTTCGAGCTCGTCTTCCTCGGAGAACGACGGAAACCGCATCCCGAGGTGCCAATCGGCGGTGTGAAGCAGTTTGAGCGCCACGTCGTCCTCGCTTTCGTTCATGCACCGCCACCCGAGTGGATTTCGAACCGAGCCTCGATGATCCGCTCACGGCGGGGTGCGGCGTAGCGACGTTCGTAGGCTCGCCCGCTCCAGTTGTGATATTCGGCGTCGTCGCGTCGACGGAGCCGCGCGATCTCGGTCTCGGTGGACTCGATCTCCTCTTGCAACTCGCGGCATTCGAGCTCGACCCGCCCACGCGCGTCCGAACCCGAGGCCGCATCGCGTCGACGCTGCGCATCGGCCAAGCGTTCCTGCAGTTCCTTTTGCGCCCGAACGATGACCATCACCCGGTCGTCCATGTAGCGCTCGATGCGTTCCATCGCTTCTTCGAATCGCAGCTGCTCGCGGGCTTCGACAGCGCCCTGAGCCAAGAACAAGGCCTCCTCGATCGCATCGTCCATGTCCGCGTCGTCGATCGTGATCGCGAGCGCCTCGGGTGCGATATCGACGACGTCGCCCGCAAACAGCTGCACCGCGTCGGCGAACGCCTGCGGGCCCCCGTCGCCGCCTTCGAGCACCGCCACGGGAAGGAGGCTGACGGTCGGCTCGTAGCCCGCGTAGTGGATCTTGCACACCACGAGCCGTCCCCGACACCCGTGCAGCGCGGGGGGTCCATCCATGCGCACCACGAACGAACCTTGACTGCAGCGGCGGGCTTCATCGATCGCCGCCCGGATCAAGCGATGCCCCACGTGAAGCGGTTCGAACGTGTCGGCCTGCCCGTTCTCCAGGAGTCGTCCGACGAGCAGGCGCGCTCCCGTTTGCACCTCGATCGGCCAAGCCGGTGACGGCTCGACGACCAAGGTTACCGCCGTACCTTCTGCGGCGCGTTGGTAGGCGACCCCCGTCGCTTCGAAATAGCGGGTCACCACCGCCTCGAGCTCCTGGTCGTGCACCGCGAGCCCCTCGGGGATGGCTTCGCTCAACGTGGCGAACGCCGAGCGCACAGTTTCGTCGAACCGCGACTCGATGAGCCCTGCGGTTCGGGCATGAGTTTGCTCGAGCTCGGTCTTCGCGTTGCCGACCTGTTCGCTCATGCGCGCGAGCGCAGCCGCGAGCTCGGCCGGGCTGCGGGCCTTCGCGTACGCGTCGGCGAGCATCGCTTCGAAATCGCCCGCGAGCGCGCCCGCAAACGCGCCAGGGTTGTCCACGGTCGATTCGTGCAAGACCGCATCCGAGGCATCGAGCACGGTGCCGAACAGCTCGAGCTTGCGGCTCAGGATCTCGAACGTCAGACGTTGGGCCTCGTTGCCGCGCGCGAGAAAATTGATGACCGTCACGTCGCGGGTCTGCCCGTAGCGATGGCATCGGCCGATCCGCTGTTCGATCCGTTGCGGGTTCCACGGCAGATCGTAGTTGAGAATGGTGTCGCAGAACTGCAGGTTGAGGCCCTTCGCTCCAGCCTCGGTCGAGATGAAGACCTTCGACTTGGTCAAAAACTCGTGCACGAGCGCAAGGCGAACCGCGATCGAGGGCGAGGGCCGGGCCGCCTCCGGCATCTTGTCGCCCACGTCCGCCATCCACTGCGCGAGCGCTTGCTGGGCACGCGCACCCGCATTGTCACCGCGAAACAACGTGATCGCCTGATCGTCGACCAACCCCGACGCGATGAACACCTCGCGAAGGTATTCCTGGGTGCTGATCGCCTCGGTGAACACCACGACCTTACCGCTGCCCTCACCGCGTTCCCCCCGATCCAGCACCAATCGGAGCGCGGCGATGGCTTGCTGCGCCTTACCGTCCGTCGGCAACGAACGTGCTCGCTCAGCCAGGGCGTGCACGTGTTTGAGTTCGTCTTCCAGCCGCCGAGGTCCGGAAGGACCCGCCGCTTCGAGCTCGGCCGACGTTCGGTCCGCGACCTCGTCCTCGCGCTCTTCGGGGGCCGGGGACGGGTCTTCCTCGAGATCGTCCGCGAACAGTTTGGCCGTCGCGTCGTCTTTGCCCGTGAGCCTGCGGGCCAAGCGATCGGCCACCGTGCCCAGGCTTTCGGCCAAGGCCCGGATCGACGATCCCATCCGGCGATGAAACGACAACAGCAGCAGTCGACGACTGCCGCCGTCGAACGCAAAGATATTCGGATCGAGCAAGTACGCGGTGACGTCGTCGTAGAGGCTTTGTTCGTCCGGCGACATGTCGTATTCGAACAACCTCGTCGTCCGGCGCACGAACTTGCGCTGCATGAACTCTTGCGCCTGCCTGCGCAACGTTCGCTGGCACACCGTCGCGATCCGACGGCGAAGCTCTTCGTCTTGACCCGGCCGCAGGCGTCGGTCGTCGCCCTCGCAAAAGAGCGAACGAAAGGTCGGCAGATCCCCGAGTAAGGTGCCGGTCGGCTCGACGTATTGGACGAGCCCCCAAAGTTCCGTCAACGTGTTTTGGATCGGGGTCGCCGTCAGCAGCAAGACGGGGGTATCCGCGAGCACGGTCTTCACCCGTGCGGCGGTCTTGGCATAGCGCGAGCTCCCGAGCGTCCCGCGGCGATCGAACCGGCGATAGATCCCCGCGAACATCTCATGGGCCTCGTCGATGATCGCGAGATCCCAACGCCCGCTCGCGAGCAAGGATTCCATCCCGCGCTCGCTGCCCGCGTACTCCCGCCCGACCCCGAACACCCCCGGGCCCTCGAACCCTTCCTCGCGTTCTTGCCCTTCGATCGCATCAAGCCCAAACAAGGTCGAAAGCTCTTGCCGCCACTGTCCGAGCAACGGTTTGGGCGTGATGAGCAAGATCCGCTCCGCGCCTTCGGCCCGCAGCTGGGCCATCACGAGCCCCGCTTCGATCGTCTTCCCGAGTCCGACCTCGTCCGCGAGGATGCACCCGCCTTGCGGGATCCGTTGCAGGGCAAAGATCACCGCTTCGACTTGATGCGGGTTGGGGTCGATCCGCCCGATGCGTTGCGATGCGATGAAACGGCGCTCGTCATCGGCGCGACGCAGCCGGATGAGATCCTCGGCAAACCACCGCCGCTGGATAGGATGCGACGTCATCGTGGACGGGTGACGGTTTGGATCGCACGTCCGCGTTCGATCGAAAAGCGGTCATCCGAACGAAACTCGGCCTTTGCGACGCGTTCGGACATCGCGCACGGGAGCGATCTCCACCAGCGAGGAGCCGCGCGACGAATCCGCTCGCTTTTGCCCCGGCCCGATGGAGAGTGTCGGGTCGCATGACCAAACGAAAACGACCGCGATCGTATCGATCGCGGTCGTACGGGAAAGATCGCGAAGACTCGACTACTCGGCCAAGCAGTCCGCTTCGGTCGCGATGGACGAGAAGCGAACATAGTCCCACGCTGCACGGAGGTCGGGCTCGATCGTGGGATCCGGCGCGGTCGCGACGACGTTGAAGGCCGTGGCACACATGCCGACTTGGAGAAGGTCGGCGAAGTCGGGCCGATCGAAGACGTGGCGCTGCGTGAACACGGCCTCGCCAGCGAGACGACGGGCCAGGATCACCGTGGAGCCGACGCGGCAGATCCGGAGACGACCGCTATTGGGGCCCGGTTGCAAGATGAGGACAGAGTCGGATTCGACCGTGGTCTTGCCTTCGGTGCCGACGAAGGCCCGCTGACGACCGACATCGTACATGACCCAGTTTTCAGCGTTGGGAACCGTCGAAGACGCGGGGTCGCGAACGAGGATACCGGCAGAACTGAAGGGAAGCGATGGAGGCAACGAGAAGTCGGTCAGCGAAGTGGCCTCCACCTGAACCTCAATCATGAAGTCCCCCGTCACCTTCTTGTAGAAGAAGGGTCCGTCTTCGTCGCGGAACCATCCGGATGGGGTCGGGAACAAGGTCAGGTGATCCGGGGTGCTGGCATCGATGTCAACCGCGGAAAACTCGGCTGGAGTCCCCTCTTCCACGTCATTGCGGAACCAGCAGGACAACGTCGAAGGATCACCGAATTCGTCATTGAGCTCGCCGATGTCGCCTTCGCCCTCGAAGATGGATTTGCAGTTGTCACCACCTCCGTCGGTACCGCCTTCGTCAGTGCCTCCCTCGTCGGTACCACCTTCGTCGGTACCACCTTCGTCGGTGCTACCCCCAACACCGCCTTCGTCGGTGCCTCCCTCACCATCGTCGTCGTCATCGTGATGGCTATCGTCGTCGTCACCGTGATGGCTGTCGTCGTCGTCACCGTGATGGCTATCGTCGTCGTCACCGTGATGGCTGTCATCGTCGTCACCGTGATGGCTGTGGTCGTCGTCACCGTGGTGACTGTCGTCGTCGTGACCCCAACCGTGGCTGTCGTCGTCATCATCGCGACCGCCCCAACCGTGATCGAACGAATCATCATCGTCACCGTGATGCCCAGAGCGGAAGAGGGCCCGCGACGAATCGACATCCTGTCCCGAGGCGGGATCGCATCCGCCCGTAATGGCGAGCAGGATCAAACCTAAGGACGCTGGTAGGAGCTTACGTTGAAACGCAACCGCACTCATTGTTGTCACACAACCCCTTCGCTTGCCCGCAATATGCATGAAGGCAATGCGATTGGCGAGTGAGATCTGACTTTTTCGGCGTGCAGATCCTCCGTCGAAATGCACTGTGCAATGCTTGAAAGGTACAAGAGCGCCTCCTCATCCAATTGCTCATCGCTTCGCGAGACGGCCCGTCGACCCTTGTGAGGCCTGGAGGTATTCCGACCACCTCGCGAAGACATCCGTCTCGCGAAGACATCCTTGATTCGAAGTTTGTGCAGAACAAGCAGATCTAGGCGCACGCCGGCCACGGCCGGGGTGCCGAATCCGATGGGCAGCCTGAAAAACCTGCAGTCGAAGCGAGTCCGTAAGATCGGTCGCGCCTTTTCGCTCTCGTGCTGGAGCCAGTCGCTCGTGCGAACGACCGGTTCTGACCATGGCACAGCCGACCCGAACCTGATGTCCTCGGCGTCGTCGCTTCCTTCTCTATGAGAGTGAAGCTTCGCGAGCCGTGCTGTTGTACCTATACATTGACCGGACCGCTCGCACCAAGGTCTCCCGTGCTCTCGAGCAACGCATTCGTCGTCGCCTCGAGCAAGCAGCATCGACCGCCATCCTTCGCGACGTTGCATACGGGCTCGGTGTGCGTCGTGCAGCGTTTTCGGTTCGACCTCCGGTCTCTTCGTTTGATGAGCACCTAGTACTCGGTGCCGGAAGTTCGTAGCCGGTTATGCACGGCACTACGCCACGATGGCTGCGTTGCTCGACGCTCACCGTATTCCCGATACGACTCGGTCTCGCGCCTTGCCCTCGCGGCGCAGCTCCGCGCCTATCACGGAACGAACTTCCGACTTGAGGGACTAGTATTAGTCGCTGAGGAGCTCGCGTTCGGCGCGTAGCCAATGCTCCGTGGCGGATCCTGGTTGATCCGACAGGTAGATGTCATATGCACGCCTCTCGATCGCCTGGTGGCCAACCAGCTTTTCGACGATGAGCTTTCTTCGCAACCTATCGCGACAACGTCCAGGATGAGTGAGCAAGGCAGCTCTCCGTGCGTCGACCTTACATAAACGACCGTGCCGTATCGCCAAGCAGGGTGATTACACACCCGGCCAATTGGCCGGTACTGAGGTACTGACAGTTGTCTAGGCCGACCGGTGCGACCGGGCGAGGCTGGTCCGAAAGAAATGATGGCTGGATCGGACGGAGGCCACGGAGCTTGAGCACGGCCTCGTCAGCAGATCGAGGTCACGTGCTCGATGTAGGGTCGGAGCGACTGCCACGTGGCCGTGGGGCTGGCCGCAAGAAGCTCACTTGCACCGAGGTGGTTGCTCGCAAGCCCGACCGCGGCTTCCGTTCGATCCGCCGGTTGGGGCAATGAGTCGGTTGCTTGATGGTCGAAAACGGCCCGATTTCCAATCAACTCACTGCCGTAAGGGCCCGAACCTAGGACAAAATCAATGAGCTCATTGCTCGATGGTCGAAAAAGGCCCGATTTCCAATCAACTCATTGATTTTGTCCTACGTTTGCGCCTTCACCGCAATGAACTCATTGCTTCGTGGTCGAAAAAGGGCCGACTTCCAATCAACTCATTGATTTTGTCCTACGTTTGCGCCTTTACCGCAATGAACTCATTGCTTGATGGTCGAAAAAGGGCCAATTTCCAATCAACTCATTGATTTTGTCCTAGTTCGCCGACCGCGCGACGCGTCGGTCGCAAGGGATGGATCAAGAAGACGTCGCCACGGCCCGTCGCTGGGCAGGCATCCGCTTCAAGGCGCTCGGCCTCGGCCAGGAAAACGAGGCCGATGGTTGGACGGACCGTTGCCGTCACGCGTGGAGCATAGTTCGCCGAGACCTTGGGTGGGCCAACGCCTTGCTTTCGGAGAAATCCTTCATGATCACTTTGCTTCGTTCCGCCGTGGTCGCGATCGTGGTGTTGGGCTGCTGGTCAGTCTCCCGCGTCGCGCTGGCCTATGAAAACTTTCGTGTCGCCATCTATTGCCGCGCCCAGGAAGTGCAGCAGATGGCCGACCCTGCGTGGCTCGAGCGGAGCTGGGAGGCCGTCGCTCGCGAGGTCCATGTCGACAAGGTGTATCTCGAAACCCACCGCGACCGCATTCGGGTGGACGACGCCACTCTCGAAGCCGCAAAAGCGTTCTTCAAGGCGCGTGGTGTGGCAGTCGCCGGTGGCATTACGTACACGGTGAGCGAGCCGAATCGATTCGAGACGTTCTCCTATTCGAATCCCGAGCATCGCAAGTGGGTGCGCGAGATCGCCGAGCATACGGCGCGGCACTTCGACGAGATCATTCTCGACGATTTCTTTTTCACGAGCGCCAAGTCGGATTTCGATGTCCGTGCGAAGGGCAAACGCAGTTGGACCGACTATCGCCTGCAGCGGATGACCGAGGCCGGGCAGAACCTCGTCATCAAACCCGCGCGTCGCATCAATCCGAAGGTGAAGGTGATCATCAAGTACCCGAACTGGTACGACCATTTCCCAGCCCTCGGATTCGACCTCGAGACCGGCCCCAAGATCTTCGATGGGATCTACACCGGCACGGAAACCCGTGATGCGGTGCGCAGTGCTCAGCACCTGCAGCCGTACCTCGGCTACAACATCATGCGCTATTTCTCGAACATTGCCCCAGGCCGCAATGGTGGCGGCTGGGTCGACACCGGCGGCGCCCGGCACTACGACCGCTATGCGGAGCAGCTCTGGCTCACGCTGTTCGCCAAGGCTGCGCCAGAGATTACGCTGTTCGACATCCGTCAGATGCTCTACCCGCTGGACGCGAAGTTTCGTGCGCCCTGGCAGGATCAGGCCGTGAGCTTCGACTACGACGCGATGATGAACGGCTTCGCGTTGCCGACCGGCGAGGTCGTGAAGCCCCGACACTACGCGCGGGTCGCCGGCGTCTCGTTCGAACACGTCGATCGCGTACTGGGTGCACTCGGCAAACCTCTCGGGCTCGCGAGCTACAAACCATTCCACGCATTGGGGGAAGACTTCCTCCAGAACTACCTCGGTATGGCCGGCATCCCGATCGAGATGGTTCCCACCTTCCCGGAACACGAGCCCATCGTGCTGCTCACCGAACAGGCCGCGGCCGATCCCAAGATCGTCGCGCGGATCCAAGCGCGGCTGCGTCGTGGTGGCACCGTGGTCATCACCTCGGGTTTGCTTCGGGCCCTGCAGGATCGGGGCTTGTCGAACATCGTCGAGCTCGAACACTCGGGGCGCGTCGCGTCGGTGAAGACCTTCCTCGTCGCGCGCGGGGATACCGTAAAGACGGAGGTTCCCATCCTGATCCCACAAGTGACGTATCGGACGAACGACTCTTGGGAGTTGGTGTCCGCCCTCGATGGGGACAATGGCTGGCCGATCTTGCACGACGCGGACTATCTCGAGGGCCAACTCCAAGTGCTGACGATCCCCGAGAACTTCTCGGACCTCAGCCGCTACCCCGAACCCGTGCTCAATGCCATCCGCAGCATCATCACCGCCCATCTGCCGGTTCGGCTCGAGGCGCCTGGCAAGGTGAGCCTCTTCGTCTACGACAACGACACGTTCGTCGTGCACAACTTCCGCGACGAAGCGGTCTCCGTGACCGTCGACGTCCAGGCCAGCGTTTCGAAACTCCAGGACCTGATCACGCGGGAAACCATCGCGACGACCGAACGCCGCGCCCGCGAACGCCCCGATCGATCCCTCGCACCACCGACGAAGGTCGCTCCGTTTTCGATCCCGCCCCACTCGTTCCGGGCATTCCGCATGCAGTGACATCGGCAAGGCCGCCACTTGCCGGAGTTCCTCGTCGAAGCGAACGCGGACAGCGGCTTCCCGAGGTTTCGTGCCCTCGATTCGTGCGCTCGATTCGTGCCCTCGAAAGGGTTGGCCCGATGTCGTCTCAGGGCCCCGTGTACGCGGGGCTCCCGGGTGATCGGTAGCGGTCCATCGGGCTGCGCTTCGCGTCGCTGCCGTAGTAGCGACCGTTGCCCTCGAGCTCACCGAACAGCAGAAACAACGGCGCCCGGGCGCCTTCCTCAGGGGGTTTCATGCCGAGTTCGGCGGCCGATTTGCCACTGTTCGCGGCATAGTGACGTGTCAGATCGGTCGCGATGAATCCGGGCGTGCACGCATTGATCCGCAGTTCGGGGTGCTGCATCGCGAGATGCTGCATATAGGTGTTCGCGCAGGCTTTGGACAAGCCATAAGCGTCGCCATTCGCGAGGCCGCACTCGGCGAAAGCCCGTTCATCGCCATCGATCGCGATGCACTCTTGCATCAGAAGTGTCAGGGCGTACCAATCGGTGTGCGGATCCAAAAAGAAGCGCTGCATGTTCGCGCTGCATTGAGCAACGAAGCTCGGACCTGAAGCCGAGGTCACGACCACGATACGTCCTCGTGCGGGATCGAGTTGCGGCAAGAAGGCCTCGCAAACCCGGCGCACACCGGCCGTGTTGACCTCGAGTACCTCTTCGAGGGTCTTGGCGTGATTCCCGACGCCAGCATTGTTGACGACTCCGTAGAGGCAACCACTCGATCCGAACGATTCGGCCACGGTCCTGGCCGCCCGCATCACGGAACCATCCCGCGACACGTCGAGCTCGATCGACATCAGTCGTTCGCTCCACTCCGGACGGTGCGCGAGGATCCCGTTCACGGCGGAGTCGCCACGCTCCCGATCGCGCGACCCGAGCAGCACGAACGTATCGTCCTCCTCCGCAAGGATCGCTTTCGCGATGGCGAGCCCGATTCCCTTGTTGGCACCCGTGACCAAAATTCGTCGCATCCGTCGTCCTCGCCGTCGGGCAGGTTCGCTGCACCTTCCCCATCGTACGTGGATGGGTACGGGAACACAATCCGACGACAAGGGGTCGCCCAGGCGACGAATCTGGGCAGAGCGCGAACGGGAGGCCGTTCGCCTGGTTCATGATGCGTCAGCGCTGCACGATCTGATACTTCTGATCTCCTGCCCCTTCATATGCATAAAGCGTGGCAGGGGTTGAATTGGCCGACGGTTGGGACCCGTAGAGGTCGAACGCTTTCGAGCTGAGGCGATTGATGATCTTGTAGTAGCCGTTCCCGAGCGACACGGCTTGCCAATGTTGATGGTTTCCAGCTCCGCAGTTTCCCTGCACGATGGAAGCTCCATTCGCTGTAGCTGCGTTCTGGACTTCGATGCACTTCCCGCTGTTCACGTTGACCAGGGTGGACCATCCGGACCCCTGATCGAGGGCGCGGAACCGTTGGTTCGTGGTATTGCGGCAATCGTAGATCTGGATTTTGGCTCCGACTGCCGTCGAATTTCCGGCAACGTCGACACACCTCGAGGTGACATTGCTCGGTTTGAACTCGTAGACCGAGTTGTTGACGAGCACATTGGACCCCGACCCCGAACCCGAACCCGACGCGGCGAGGTAGACCGCAATCGTTTTGAAGCGGCTCGTGGCATTCGGCTTCTTGCAGTTCTTGGGCGACTGTTTCTGCGAGTCGCCGGACGCGTACTCACAAGACGCGCGTTCGGTCGCGACGTTCTGACACATGTCCGCGAACGTGAATCCGCACGCGGTGCCACGAGTGCCGCAGGTTCGGCCCTGCGCGAGTCCCTGCTCCCCCGCGGGCAGCATGCAGTAGAACATCTCGGGCGGACTCGAAAATAGGTTGCCGTAGTAACCGGCTTCGGGCGTGTTGAACGATGGCGCCACGCTGGGACCGATGTTCTGATGTTCGGCCACGAGCGAGATCTGCACGGTCGTGCCATTCGAGTTGACCCGCGCCATCATGCAGGCCGAGAGCCACTGCTGCTCGACCGCATTGGTCGCGAGGGTTCCCGCATTCCAGCTGGGCGCAAGCCCGAGCATGCCCGTGAACGAGTGTGAACCCGCCGTGATCGTCTGCCCCGATGGCATCGCGCACTCGACGAGGTACTTGACGAATTTGTTGACCTCCGGGTTGTCGAGCAACGTGCTGTTGGCCGCGATGGTGGCGAGCCCATTGCTGAGCTGCATCCCGTTGCTGAGCTGCATCCCGTTGCCGAGGTTGATCACCCCGTTGCTGAGCTGCATGCCATTGCCGATGTCCAACACGCCGTTGCCCAGGTTGATGATTCCGTTGTTCACGGTCCAACCGTTCGTCAGGTCAGCGGAGCGGAACTCGACGTCTTCTTCTTCTTCGTCCAGACCCGCAGATTCGTCCTCGAGACCTTCCTCTTCGTCGGCGAAATCCAACTCGCTCGCCGGTTCACATCCCAAACTCGCGGCGATCACAATCGCCAGTCCCCAAATCTTCTTGGTCGTCACGTGTTGTCCCTTTGCCACCGACGACAGCCGTCCGGACACATCCGGCGACGCGCGTCTCGCGTTGGAGCATCGCGTAACCGAGCGGACGCTTGAGGGGTCCCGTGAACGCTGGGTACGGGCGGAGCGCGGGTCCACATCGTGTAGCTGTCGAGCCGCTGTGGGCCGCAGGAACACCCCTTCGGCTCAACCGAGCGGAGAACGGACCGCACGTCGGCGGGCGCGAACGCGATCCCGATTGGGTGCGGTCGGAAACGCCTCGAGCTGCGCGATGGCGCGGTCGAGCAGCTCCACGGCTCGAACCTCTCGACCCGCACGCGCGGCCGCCTGTGAGGCAAACTCGAGCACCTCTACGATCTCCTCGAAGCGCTCCGCATCGGCGAACAAGCTCTCCCACGCGGGATCGTTGCCGTCGTCGAGCACGAGCCACAGCATGCGCTGCAGGATGGTCTCGTTGGGCATCAGGTTGGCGTCGAGCCCCATTTCGGCGCGACGTTGGCTCTGAGTGCGCTCGATCTGCTCGAGTTCGGTGCGAGCGCGCGACGGATCGCCGGCGAGCCAATAGCAGCGGGCCAGCAAGAGGCGGGTCAGCACGACCTTGTACGCCACCCCTTCGACCGCAAGCGCAAGGTCGATGCTCTGCCGGGCGAGGTCGATCGCCTCGTTGCAGCGATCGAGGTGGAACATGATCTCCGCGAGATTGAACAACGCCCGGATCTCCTGCGCTGGAAAGCCCACGCGTCGCGAGATCTCGATACTTTGGCGGATGTCGGCGACGAGCTCGTCCACACGGCCGCTCGCGAGCCACACGAACGCCCGATTCGCGTGTGCCGCGGCCAGGTGAATGAGATCACCGTGGGCACGGCACAAGGCGAGCAGTTCGTCGAAGATCGCGAGACCGCGGGTCTCGTCGCCGCTCACGGCGGCGAGTGGGCCGGCGAGCAGCAGCGCGATCACCCGAGTCTCGTATCCGGCCTCGCCGACCGCCTCGGCCGCGAGCGCGGCTTCGCTGCACGACTGCAACGCGGAGGTCCACTCGCCGAACCGGAACTGCGAACGTCCGCGGCCGAGCCGGAGCCTCGCACGAACGAGATCGTCGGACGGCAGACGGGCCGCCACCGCATGGGCACGCTCGACGAGATCGGCCGACGTCTGACGTTCGTCGATCCAGTCGAGCACCGTCGCGGTATCGAGCAGGAGCTCGAACAGCACACCATGATCATTGCGCCGCTCGGCCCACCCGATCGCCTCGCGGAGGTCTCGTAACGCATCTTCGTGCCGCCCCATGCGGAAGCGCGTGAGCCCAAGTCCGTGCAGCAGGCGAACGTGTCGGACGTCCGCCGGGTCGAGCTGTTCGAGCGCACGCTTGAACGAGGTGTTCGCCAGGACGTACTCGTGGCGATCGACGGCGAGTTGGGCCAACGCCAGCCGGTGTTCGATCGCTTCCTCTCGCAGGTTCGCGCCCGCGGCATGAAACGCCAGGTGGACGAGACGCGCTTCGTCGTCGACCGCAACGTCGGCCGCTGTCGCCCGATAGGCCGCGTGATGGCAGACCCGCCGCACGTCGTCCGCGAGCAAGGCATAGGCACGCTCGCGCAAGGGCTCATGGCGAAACTCGAACCGGCCCGCTTCATCCTCCACGAGCACGCCGGCCCGGCGCAGACGTTTGAGACCGACGGCCGGATCGAGCTCCGACGGTGGGGTTTCGCCGCCGCGTTCGAGCTCCCGCACCATCTTCGCGACTTGGTCGGCACCGAAGCTCGGACCCAGCACGGAGGCGAGGCTCGCGTGTGCACGCAGTGCCGGGGCGAGTCCGTCGAGCTCGCGCTCGGCCAGCCACTGCACGATCGGAACCTCGGCATTGTCATCGAGCGCGTCGGTGTCGATGACGAGACCCGACCCGCGCTCACGCGGGCGAATGAGGCCGTCGCGACGCAGTGCGCGGAGCAGTTCGACGATGACGATCGGCATGCCGCGCGTTCGCGCGACGAGTTGATCGATCACGGTTTCGGACAGGTTGCTGGCCTCGTGCAGGATGTGACGCACGAGATTTCCGGCCGCAGACGGATCGAGCGGAGCGAGTTCGCGGCGAACATGCGAGCGCGCATGGGCTCCCCAAGCGGTGCGGGTTGCATCAAACCCGGTCCGCGCGAGCACTCCGATCCAAATGGGAGCATCGATGTCGGCCCGGGTGGCATACTCGAGGGCATCGAGCGTCGCGTCGTCGAGGTGCTGCGCGTCGTCGACGATGAGCCGCAGCGGGCGCGTACGTGCGCGACGAAGCAACACCTCGCCGAGTGCCCGGGCCTGCAACGAACGGAGCGCACCAGGAGCGACCCGCAGACGCCGAATCTCGGGGTCTGCCTCGTCGATCCACCCCATCGCGAGCCGCAGCCCGAGCAAGACCTCCTCCGAGGTCTCGCCGAGATGTCCGGCGAGACTTCCTCGAGGATCGAGCGGTGCTTCGGAAGGCAACGGCAACAAGGAGCGGAGCAGTTGTCGAGGCGCGGGTTCTCGACGCGTCGTGGACGGTGCCGAGACGCGCAACACCGCGAGCGTGATCGCGTTCCCGCGATCGGCGAACGACTCCACCAGCGCTTGTGCGAAACGGGTCTTGCCCGATCCCCGGTCACCCGTCAGCGTCGCGAGACCGGGACGCCCACCGAGGGTCGCGAGCTGTTGCGAGACCGCCTCGAGTTCCGCGTCGCGACCAAACAAGGGCACGACGGGTTCACCCAGGCGCGATACGTCGAACCCATCCTCGGCGAGTGGCAGCGCCACGAGATCGCTCCGTCCCTCGACGTCGACGTATTCGAGCTCCGAGAGGTTCTTGGCCGCCTGAACGGTCGCGAGCAAACCTGCCGGCAACGACGGGTACGGATCACGGATGCCCGGCAGCGCGACCCCGGCGATTCGCTCCCGCCCGTCGGGCCGACGCTGAACGGCGGCCGTGGCCGCATCGATGAGCACCCGTTCGGCCAAACCGCGCCGCAGCAAGATGTTCCCGGACGCGAGCGCGGCTCGGATCGGATGCTCGTTGCCCGAACGCGTGTACGCGGCGACGAACTCACCCGCCCGCGCGTGGATGATCTGGCCACCGCCATCGTGCACGACGTGCTGGAGGCCGGCCGCCGCCGCATCGCTGCGAAACCACAGCAGGCCGATCGACTGTTTGGACGGTTTCGTCGATCCGAGAGCCATCGCCGGCGACGGGCCGGCGACGGTGAACGGCCCGACTCTCGCGAGGATGTCGGCCAACGCCGTGCGGAACCCCGTCGCGGAGTCAGGGCGTTCCGCGGGAGCCTTGGCGAGTACCGCCATCAGCAGATCGTCGAGCTCGACCGGCACACCGGCCCCGAGCAGCGATTTGGGTCGACAACTGCGATGACTTTCGCGAACTTGCGCGGCGCTGCCCTGGAACGGCAGCACACCGGCGAGCACACCGTAGAGCAACACACCGGCGGCATAGACATCGCTGCGTGCATCGATGCGAACCCCGGTCGTGCATTGCTCGGGCGACATGTAGAGCGCCGTCCCCACGACGTCCTCGTCCTCTTCCTCATGTTCGTCGTCCTCGGACGCGGCCGCACGCGCGAGCCCGAAGTCGATGAGTGCAACACGGTCGCCATCCACGAGGATGTTTTGCGGTTTGAGATCGCCATGCACGAAGCCGGCGCTGTGGACTCGCGCGAGCGCGAGCAGGAAGGCGTCGAACCGGCGAAGCGAACCCACGATCGCCGAGGTCGAACTGAGGTCACCCGGCCAAGGCACGCCCGGTACGACCCCCATCGCGAGCAACGGACTTCCGTCCGGAAGCAACCCCGACTCGACGAACTCCGGCGCAGCATCGCCACCGATCGCCGCGAGCGCGTCCGCTTCGCGTCTCAGGCTCTTGGCGGAACCCCGTGACGCCGATGCGAGCTTGAGCGCGACCTCGCGTCGATCGGCGATGCGCCGCGCAAGGTAGACCTTGCCAAAGCCACCCTCGCCGAGCACCCGCAAGGCTGCGTAGCCCATCGGCATGGGGTCGGCCGCCGCACTCGTGGCTCCGGCATGCTCGGCCATCTATCCATCACCGTAAGGTCGTTCAACCGGCGTGCGGGGTCTCAAGAGGTCCACATTCGGTGCAAAGGGTCCGGCGAGCGCGCTCGGTAGGCTCCCACGCATACCGTTTCGGGACCATCGTCGGTCCGCAGGTCATCGGCAAAAGGGCGTGCGCGGCCATGGCCAGAGCGACCGCCCTGTCACAGGTGCTTGCGCACGACCGTCAAGAGCCCCTCGTTCTTGCAACACCTCTCGATGGCGAACGAGGCGAGCACGCGATCGAGCTCGACCTCGGAAAGTCCTTTGAATGCCTCGGCGTAGACGGGTTGGAGGAGACCCCCCAAGAAGCCATCCAAGGCCGCTTGTCGGAAGTGGTTGGCGAACGCCTTGGCGGGTAGCTGCGGATCGTTCATCGCAACCGCCGCGGCTTCGGCCGCGCGATCGATGAACTTCGATGCCTCGCCTTGAGGCCGCCAGCCTGCCCAGGAATCGGTATTGAGGGTGCCCTTGAGCTCGAGTACACGCGAGATTCGCTCTAGGTATTCGCTGTCGGGGTCGACCATCACCCAGCCCATCGTGCCGACGTCCTTGTACGTCCACGCCGTCCAGTGCGCGCCGCCCTGGTTGAAGGTGGCGAGCTGGTCGTCCATGGCTCGCAGGCGAGCGGGGACCTCCTCGGACGGACCGTTGTAGACCGAGCCAAACTCACCCACCCAAAGCGGCACCTGATGCTGCTTACAGAAGCGCGTGCCTTCCTGCGCTTCGAAGACCGCGACTTGCTTCTGCGCGTCCCAGTGCTCGCCCCCGTTGATGCCGGGGTACTGGCCGTGCCCAAAGCCGGCCGCGTTGTAGTTGTGGCTGCTGTACACCAGGTTTTCCGCGAACGGCGAATCGAGCTCCGCAAAGCGGGTGGAGTACAGGTCACCTTCGAGGAAGATGATGTGATCCGGGTCGATCGCGCGAATCGCTTCGACCACACGGTGGTAGATCGCATTGAGCGGAGCCCAATCGGTTTGGTAGCGATCGGTGAAGCGGCCGCGGGTGGTGCCGGTGACAGGCTCGTTCATGACGTTGTAGCCAGCCACCGTGCGGTTGCCGCTAAATCGCCGAGCAAGCTCTTCCCAGAACGCGACGAACCGGTCCTGGTAATGCTTGGTCTGCCAAAAGAGAGCAACTCGGTTGCCGTTATCCGAGTGCCAATCGGGGTTTTGCCAACCAGCAACGGCGTGCAAATCCAAGATCGCGTAGAGCCCCTCGGCTTCACACCATGCGACGGCCCGGGCGAGACGCTCGAAGCCTGCCTCGATGTACGCGAACGGATCCGCATCGCTTTCGAAGTGCCGATAGTTGAAGGGCAGGCGTACGGTATTCACACCCAAGCTCCTGAGGAACGCCAGATCCCCCGGCCCGAGGAAGTAATCCATCATCCGTTCGAAGAAGAAGTGGGTGCGGCTCTTGCCCAGGACCTCCTCCATCACGACGCGCTGACCGTAGGCTGAGCCAGAATATCCATTGATGAAGTTCTCGAGGTTCATCCAACCGCCGATGCAGACCCCACGCAGGCGCACTTGCTGCCCTTGCTCATCGACGATCGTTTCGGCATTTGTTCGTAGCGACATCGTGATTCCCTTTTCGTTCGGCGATCCTCGGGTTGACTTTTCTTCGGTCACTGCGGCGAGACCAGCACGGAATCCAGGAACGCCTTGTATACCGCAATTTCGACGGCGAGGGGGCCGTTCGCGTGCGGGCATCTCGAGCCTGCTCGGGAAAAAACCGGAGGAGAACGTCATGCGATCCCATGAAAGCGCATAGTGAGCGACCGTCACCAGGACTGTACGGACCTGCAAGAACGCTCATTCGATACTGGAGCGACACGCGAATCGTGGTCGCTACGGGGAAGAGACCGGTCATGGATTCCGAACCGTATCGAACGAATGGCTGGGAATCGACGACGGCCGGTCGTCATCGGCCGCGATCCATGGGAATGGGGGTCAGAGTCGAGGATGCGTGTCGCCACATGTCATGAGCGTGCTCACAACCTCGATCCACGGACCAAAAGTGACGCAGCTACCCCCTCTACCCGCCTTGCGGCCTCAAGGAGGGCACCTGCCGCTGCGCTGGGATCGATACCGCCCATGCGGCGATCGAGCTCGAACGCCGAGTGTGCAAACCCTTGGACGAGGACGATGGCACAAACCATGCGATATTCGATGCGTGCCCGACATCGCCAATGCCAAGTTCGATCTGCTCAGTCGTGGATGGGTCGAACACTACTCCGGCTTTCCGGCCGATTTGTTCTTCAGCGAAAAGAGCTCGGACAGGGAGCCGTGGAAAACCGTGCCCCATCTCCACATCAATTATGCGATCAGCGGTGACCTGCAATCGCTCACCTACAAAAACAGCGCCAAAACGAACACTTATCTATACCGGGACAGCAACCCGGACGACTCCGCCGCTAGCGGAATCGGTGAATCGAAACTCAAGGAAGAGGCCAAGCACGTGCTCGCGCTCAAATGACCGTAGTGAACCCGCGCAAGCAGCCTCACGACCCTTCCCTACGTCGAGCACCCCGTCCGCAATGACGGGCTCGACGTACACACTGGCGTAGCAGCCTCGAGCGGCTCGACGCTGCTACGGACAGTCCCTTTTGAAACTCATCTCAAGGTCGACATTGGGTCTTTCGAAGATACGGAGTGCGTAGCTCGGGGAGCTCTTGGGTGGCTTCGATCCGCGCATACGAGAATCCAGCGAATGAACCAGACATCCGTGACCTTGGGTATTGCAGCTCTGCTCACGATCGGGGGCTGCGACGAGGCCCCGGCCGAAGGTAGCGACGCAAGCGCAACCGATCTCGCCGACAGCGAGGACAGCGGAGGCTCGCCCCGGGAGTCCCAGCTTCAGGTGCACTCGTGGTGGATCCATAACGGCGAATCGGCGGCCTTGGACGCGCTCCTGTCCGCATATTTGAGCGATCATCCGGATGTGACGATTCGCCTCGAAACGCCGTCCACCGGAGTCGATCGCGGTTTCGCAGAGCTCGGTACGCGGTTCACGGGATGGCACGCCCCCGTATTGCTCAGCGCGTCCTTTCTCTGGTCGAGCGCGATGGGCAGGCCTGGGCGATCCCGATGAATCTCCACCGTCACAACTGGATGTTCATCAACAAGTCCGTGATGGACGGCGTGTTCATCTTCGGCGTGAACGGGTTCGCGATCGCGGCCGACGCATCCCATCCGAACAACGCAACGGAGTTCATGCGCATGGCACTGAGCATCGAGAGCCAGAGCGCGTTCACCCTGATCAATGGGGGGACGCCATCGCGCCGCGATGCGTTACCGGAGGGCCTCCGTCTCGCGGCTTCGGGTCGCGGCTTCGGGTGTCTCCCAAGCTAGAAGCGGCCGTGAAACACGAATCCGCCCGCCATTGGGGTCAACTCGAGTTGCCGACGGACGTTCTTCCGGCGAACGAGCCCGACGGTCAACATGGGGACACCGATGGTGGCGAAGACCGTCGTCGCGACGAGTGCAGCACGCATCTGCTCGTCCTCTGAGTCTTGTGGCGGTTGAAACGCTGGCATTTCGGGGGAACTGTAGGATTGCGGTCCTTGATAGCGAGTGCCAAACACGATCGTTGCGATGGCGGACATGATCGCGGCCGTCGTGAACACGCTTCCGGAAATGATCAGCCGCTTGGCGGATTTCGCCCGTCGCGCGAGATCGCCTTGCAGCCGATCCCCGGGGGTCGGGGGCGCATTTGGAACGATCGAGGCCGGTTCGAGAGTGGTCGGCGACGAGGCGGACAGAGCCGCAATGCGGGTGAGCATCTCGAACGCACGCGACTGATCCTCTCGTTCGTCGCCCGTCAAGAGATGTTCCGGCCGCTGGATCCACGTCAAATACTCCTCCACCCGAGTCCGCGCCGAGACGAGGTGGATGGGCAGATGGTCTTTTTCGTAGGCCTTGAGCTCGGCGTGGCCCAAATCCAGCGCCAGCACGTGACGCGCGTCGACGAGCTCCGGTTTGCCCGCCATCATGTCGTGGGCGAGGCCCCACCAGCGCGCAGCTTCCTTGAAGTCACCCGCGGAATAGGCGGTGAGTCCCTGATTGAACAGCGATCGCGCGAGGCGGACTTGCAAGTCGATCGGTGTGGTCGAGGGATCGGCCACCGGCGGCGGCACGGGGGAGGTCGCGATGGGCGAGACTGCTCCTGCGGCCTGGGAATCGCTCGGGGGCGGAGCCGCAAGCCCGACGGGCGGGACCTCACTCGAGGTCGAAACGGGAGGCATGGGCTCGTCCGATGGGGCCGCCCCGACGAGTCGCGGGGAGACTGAACACATCACCAGGAGCGGGCACGTCAACCATCGATGGCGGGAGAGCAGGCGAAACGAGTGGACCACGCAACCATTGGTCAGCCAACGGAGCTCGTCGATTGCCCTCACCCCAAAAAAGCTTCCGCACACCCTATGCGGGCTGTTTTTTCCGCACGCCCCACGCGGGCTGATTTTTCCGCACGCCCCATGCGGGCTGAGGGGGGCGTCACGAGGACACGCGAGGATGGGCCTTACGAAGGGAGGCCGCCCAGCCGTCCAGGTTGGTCGCAGTGGGCTTCGCGAGGCTCGGTTGCGCTTCGATCGCGAGGACAGCTTGGCGAAGCTGCTCGCGCGCCCGACGAACGCGTGTGCGGATGGTGCCTTCGGGAACCCCCAAGACCGTCGCGAGTTCGCGACCGGAGAGCTTTTCCCAATAAAAGAGCTCGAGCAGGATCTGGCCCTCGATCGGGAGGCGACGCAACGCCGCGACGACGAGGCGTTGTTCCGTTTGTCGGTGAAAGACGGTGCTCGGTGACGTACTCGGGTCGGGGGCGTTGGACGGCTCGGGATCGAGCAGCCGCTGATGGCGCTGTTTCGCGATCCATGACAGCAGCTGGTGGCGGGCCACCGAGAAGAGATAGGTACGAAACGTGGATTCACCGCGGAACCGCGTTGCGCCCTCAACGCAGCCCAAAAACGTCGCTTGGACCAAGTCGTCACAGGCCTCGGGTGCCTTGTACTGAAAGAACCGGTAGAGCCCTTCAAAGTAGCGCTCGAACAGGACTTCGGCTGCTCCCGCATCGCCGTCTCGCCACGCATACAACAGCTCCTCGTCCGTCCGCACGAAGGTGAGGTTATCAGGCCCAAGGCCGATTATCCTTGCCCTGGTGACGTCTTCGTCTCGCAGGGAGGAGCTCGGTCCGCGACCTAGCGGTCCACCTCTCAGTGCGAAAGACGCGATCAAGGAGCGAGTGCTATCGGCGATGACGGGTTCGACGAGCGCGGACTCGTGGCTCGCCGGGCGATATCGGCTCGTCCGCGAGATCGGTCGCGGAGGCATCGGGACGGTATGGGAAGCCGTGCTGGAACCGCTCGGTTCCCCGGTGGCGATCAAGTTTCTCCGCACGACGGCATTACAACGCGATGAGCGTGCCGCCGAACGATTCGTACGCGAGGCTCGTGCACTGGCCGCCGTCCAACACGACAACATCGTCAAGATTCATGACGTGGGATCCGATCCTCGTGAGATTCCATTCATCGTCATGGAACGGTTGCGTGGCCGCCCGCTCAATGCATTGATCGCTACCTACGGTCCGTTGCCATTCGAGGTCGTCATCGAGCTCGGCTTGCAACTCTGCCGTGCCCTGGGCGAGGCGCACCGGCATGGGATCGTGCACCGCGATATCAAACCCTCGAACATCTTCGTGACCGACGAGGGCCCGACGTGGCAATGCAAGTTGCTCGATTTTGGCCTGTGTAAACAGCTCGACCCCAGGGCGTTGGAGGGAGCCACGACGTCCGGGGTGATCTTGGGCACGCCGGGCTACATGGCTCCCGAACAAGCCTTCGGAGATCGGGTCGACGCTCGTGCAGACGTGTATGGACTCGGTTGTGTCCTCTTCGAAATGCTGACCGGGCGACCCGCGTTTTCGGCTTCTCGTGCGGCGCTCGTGCTCTCTGCCCAACTGCAAGGGCGAAGCTGTGCGGCCGAAGTCGCCACGGGTACGATCCATCGTCGCTTTGGTGCATTCGTGGAACGGATGCTGCGGGTCGCCCCCGATGAGCGCCCATCGTCGGCCGACGAAGTTGCCGAGGTCCTCGTCCGTATGCCCAAGACCGTGGCTCGACGTGGTCTGCCCCCTCGTCGAGCCGTCCGCGTGGCGGGCCTGCTGGCGGGGCTGGGTATTCTGATGATCGCCATCGTCATCCGCGAGCCCCACTGGGAATCCAACGCGTCGGACCGAGCGGCGGAACACGATATACGCGTCGACGACTCGCACGACGAGTCAACCTCCTCTCTTGCACCCAACCTGCCTTCCACCGCAGCATCGGAGAGCACGGTGGCCACTCGTACCTCTGCGGCCGATTCGATGGTGACCCCAGAGCTCGTACCTCCGACGTCGTCGCCGACTCCGAACGAGCGCGACACATCGCCGGTCGTCCCGGCGAGCCGCGGACGCTCCGGTTCCCCGACCAAGCGGGTCAAACGGGATTCGCAGCTGCGCCCGTCGTCCGCCGAACCACAAGAAGCGATCCAGGTCTCGTTGCCCGAACCAGATCCAACATCCGACGTGGCCACCTCCTCACCCCTTCCATCACCTCCTGCAGCTTCGACCCAGGCCAATCGCCGACGCTGGGCGGCGCCAGGGATCCGCGATCCGTTCGATCTCCTGGCGACCGACCCCTGACGAGCCGCCAATCACGAACCGGCCGTGTACGACGAATCGTCGCGGCCGCGAAACGCAATATCGGGGTCGTAGCGCCGCTGCACGGGCTATTTCTTGGATGCCCCACCCGCGCGGATGTCGAAGACATAGTCGCGATCATAGGTTCGAACGAGCAGTTGGCCGTCTCGCTCGAAGAAGAGATCGGGTCCGCTTGCGACTTTGGTGCGCGAAACCTCCGTGCCGTCGCGGCGGTCGAGCACGTACACGAAATCGGGCTCCGCCGTGAATCCATATCCGGTGAAGAGGTAGCCCCCGTGAATCACGAAGTTGCGGGAATTCGCGACGAGTGGGGCCGAACGCCACCGCAACTGCCCACTCGGGAGATCGATCGCGCTCACGAACGCATTCATTCCGCGCGAACTCTTGGCATACGTACGATGCGCGGTGGATAGATACAATACGTCGTCGACGACTTCGGCCCAGAAGACCTCTGCTTCAGTGTATGCCGCTTCGCCCGACCGTGGGTTCGGTGCCCGCTGCCACGCCGAAAGATCGAAGGCACCGAGGACCGCTTGGCTTCGTTGCGTGACCACGAGCGCGAGCCCGCCCATGCCACCCGCGTAGCCGAAGATCGGCTGTTCGGGATCGGCGATGGCCAAGCGGAGATCGAACCCTGCATATTGCGTGGGTACGTGGGGCGGCAATTCGTCCGGGATGCCCCAGGTCAGCGCCGGCATTCCGACCCGCTCGACCCAAGCCGCTTCGTCGATGATTTCGTTCTTCGCATCCGACACGAGCGCAAGCACGGGTGCGGGCCCCGGCTCTTGGATCTCGATCGGGAGGGGGGCCGCGTGCGACCACGGAGGTTCGGGCAACACTCGCGGGAGGGTGGTCTCGAGCAGGGCCGCAAGGCTCGGGGGTTCGACGATGGGGGGCGCGGAAGGAAGGCTCGGCGGCTCGACCACCGGTGGCTTGGGTGGGCTCGGGGCCGGCGGCGTGGTTTCGGGGGTCGGCTTGGCGGGGAGGCTCGGCACCTCGGCACCGTGCTCGATCGTGCCGGGAACGGAATCGACCGTCGGTCGATCGCTCGCACTCGAGCTCGGCTTGGCCGCGGGTGTGGAGACCAGCCCATCGCAGGAGCATGGAGCGAGCAGCCCGGCGACGGCGAGCGCAGATCGGAGATTCACGGACGCGATGATGCCCGCGTGCGCCTCCCCAGGCGAGCCCGTCGAACGAAGCGCGTCACGAGGGCGACGTGAGATGTGGACACCCGCAGTCGGTGGCTCGGTCGACCGGCGCGCCTCGTGCTAACGTCGGAAAGGGTTGCCGTGGCCGAATACCGCATGACCTTGCAGCAGCTGCGCAACACCGCGCTCAGGCTCCCCATCCGTGAATCTCATCGGATCATCCTCGTGGCCCCGCATGTGCGGATCTTCGAGGCCGAGGATGCAAACTTTCACTTCGCGAGCAGCGTCTTCATGCCGATGGGGATGGACATTGCGCACGGGGGGGAGCGACTCACCGTATCGAGCCTCGAATCGATCCTCGCGGCACTGCGTTACGGCCAATCGAGCGGCGACCCGCTTTGCTTGGCCGGCCATACGGATACGGTGGGGTCGAAGTCGTTCAACCTCGAGCTTGCACGCGATCGCGCGGAGAATGTGGCGGCATTCGTCGAGGGCAACAAGGACGCCTGGGTCGAGACCTGCGCCCGACATGTCGACGAAGACGTGCAGCATCTGCTCACCTGGGCAGCCTATGCTCATGGATACGGTTGCGATCCGCAGGGCATCGACGGCAAGATCGGCCCCAAGACCCTAGCGGCGCTCGAACGGTTTCGCTTCGCACACAACCAGGTCCATGGCACCACTCTGACGGTCGGGCAGCAACCGATCGGCGATGACGACTGGGCGGCGTTTTACGATCTCTACGAAGCGAGTGCTACGCGGTTGCTCGGACCCGGCGAATCGGACTTCAACGCCCTGCGGAGTGCGGTCAAGTGGCACTCGATCAAGATTCTCGCCTGCGGGGAAGCGTGGCCGCTCGTGGGCCGTGGTCGAGACGAACTGCGATCGGCAACGAACCGTCGCGTCGAATTCCTCTTCCTCAATCTCGCGGTTTCGGATTTCTCTGCGATCGACCAAGAGACACCCCCTGGCAGCTCCGTCTATGGCGATGGCGGCCAGCGTGAGTACGTGCCGATCGAACCGTTACGGCGCCCCCATACGATCAAACTCCTCGGCGGCGATCGTCAGCCGCTCGGGCAACGAAAGTATCGCCTGGAGGTCGCTGGCGAAATCGTGGAAGGCGTGACGGGGGACCAAGGTGAGATCGAGTTCCAGATCCCAGTGACCGCCTTGACGGCAGACCTCAGCCTGGTGAACGACGAGCCGGCCGTGCGCGCCGTGCAGTGGCATTTGATGTTTGGCCCCATGCCCCCCGTCGAGCTCGGCATCGGGGTGCAGGGCCGGATGGGGCATCTGGGGATGGCCGCGGGATCCATTCGGAACGGGGAACTCGATCCGACGCCGGACACCGTGAAGGCGTACCAGCGCGCCCGGCCGTCGTTGAGCGAAACGGGCGAGGTGGACGACCCGACCCGGAAAGCCCTGGACGACGAGTTTCGTCGCCTAGTACTAGTCTGACGGTTCGTTCTGCAGGCGCTGCTCGAGATCCTCGATCCATTCGTCGTAGAGGTTTGGATCCTCCGTTCGAGTTTGCGCAGCTTTCATCCGAGTGAGACTCGTTCGATCGCCGAGCCTCGCGAGCACCGCGAACAACGTGCCGATGAGTTCTTCGTTGTTGGTCCCGTCGAGCAGCGTGTGGAGGGTCGGGCGAACGCTGGGATCGGCGAGCTCGCTGAACACCCATACGATGTCTTCCGTGAGCCGTGCGCTCGTCGTGGGGTCTTGCACAATGGATTCGAGCGTCTGGAGCAAGCCTTCGGGGGGCATCGCGACGAGGTACTTGGCCGCAGCCCCACGGAGCTCATCGGGCTCTTGCGGGTTCTGCAAGAGGCGTACGGCGGTGGCTTGAGCGATCCCGGGGCCGCTCGCCGCTTCGAGACGTAAGGCCGAGCGCAACGCCGATGATCGTTCCAGCGGTCGGGTCACGCGGTCCTCCACCCGTTCGAGCAGCGGGGGAATCATGGAGGCGTCACCGACCTCTTCGACCGCGAGATAGAGCACGCTCTCTTGGCGTTCGGTCGTGAAGTCGCGCGTCTTGAACAGGGTTTCGTAGAGCCATGGCGCGATCGCGGGTCCGATCGCGGCCATGAACTTGGCGATGGTGGGGGGTTGGTGCTTGCCGAGGATGTTGCGAACCGGTGGCAGCCCGCGCTCCTCCAGGATTTCACGCGCCCGGGTGTATTCCTCGACGGAGTCGAGCCAGCCGAGGAGTGACCGCGCCACCCAAGCCTCGCGCCAATCAGACGACTGCGCCTTTCGATCGAGCAGGGGCCTCGCCGCGACGGGATGTTCGAGAACTCGAGCGCGGGCTGCCAGGTATTCCGAGCCACCTCGAGTTCGCGCATCGTCGAACCATCGGTCGAGGTCGAAGGTGTCTTGCGGTCTGTCAGTCATCGGTTGCTCCTGTTCGACGGTGGGCGGAGACGAAATCGAGGGGACACAGCCGAGCCACCAGGCCATTCCCAAGTTCCGAAGTCCCCTTGAACCGTGTTTCCTCGCATAGGAAACGCCTTCAGGGGCAGATCTCGCAAGGCGGCGAAACCACGACAAATCGGGCATACTTCGCGGTTGGCCAACGGCACCACGGGTCGGCCACGCCACCAAGCACCCGCGCTCGCTCGGTGGGCCGGCCGACTCAACTCGCGGGGTCATAGCTCCAATCGAGATCGGGATCGTAGTGATCCCACCATCGCTCGGGGGAGCTCATCGCATGAGGCGTTCGCCGCACGTTCGTCCCGCAGTGCACTTCGCCGAGCTGAATGTGATAGGTGTTCCAATTGTCGATGAAGTGCACGGTGTTCCCCTCGTGCTCGAGGACACTACGAATGTACACCTCGACGACATCCAAGGTGTCTTGCGGTATGCGGAGCCGCTTCCACTTCGAAAGCGTACCCGCCGGGGCGACCAAGGACAGCGGATCGGTGCCACTCTGATTGGTGGGCTCGGTTCGAATCGCGGTCTCGAGTGCCGCGACGACCGTGGTGGTCGTGGCGCTCATCGGCGTACCACTGCGAATGTTCGCCCGGATTTCTTGACGCATCGCGACACTCGTCGGAACGGTGAAAAACGCGGCGATCGTGTTCAGATTCATGCCCGGCTCGGCCCAATAGTCGAAGCCGCCCACCGGACCCGTCTTGAGCGGAACGCTCGCGAGTCCCAGGCCATCGAGCACTTTCCGCGCGACCGACCGCGCCAAGGCGGAAGGCATCCGTGGCCCGAACGGGCGCGGCACCAATAGATGGCGCTGGATGATCTGCATGTTCACGCTGCCGACATTGTGCGCGACCGTTTGATGGTCCGGTGTTCCGAACGGTGCAGTCGGATCGGTCGGGACTTTGAAATAATTGGGGAGCGGGATGATCTCGCTCGGCGCAATGGCCAGTCCCTTTTCGAGGCGCTGTTGCAGTGGAATGAGTTTACGGCTCCTGAGCTGAGTATTGTAGGTCCCGAAGGTCGCCCGCATATCCTCGGCGCTCTCCTCCGCGTACTCGGTTCGCGCGAAGCCCCCGGGCGGGGCTTCGAACCGACCGGCGTGGAAATGCCCCCTCCCCGACGCGACCGAAACCGCAATCAATGCATCGATGAGCTTGTCCATCGCGCGAACCGAGGCCATCACCAGTTTGAAGCCACGGGCCGATCGGGTCGATGGAATGAAACTCGCGAACTCGTCGACGTGGCCCACCATCAGCCACGACGTATCGACCGGGAGGATGGGTTGGACCTTTTGCGCGAGCAAGAACTTACGGAAGTCGTCGTGTGCGGGTCGGGGAGTACAGTCGCCCAAAATGATCTTCCCGAGCGGTGCTGCAGGGTGAGCCGGCACCGTCGGACCTCCCCCGTCTCGAGGCATCGCCGCTGTTGCGCTCGGCACCGCCGGTGAAACCTCGAGATTGCCCCCATAGTTGATGCTCGCGACCGCGTCCGGGCCCGGATTCTTGGGGTCGATGCCTTCGAACACGCCCACGCCCGACTCGGCCAATTGCGCCCGAACCCAGCCCTGGAGCGGCCGATCGCGTTTGAGATGCAATACGACGTGCATCCAGGCATGCGGCGCCCAGCAATAGCCGAACTCGAGCTCGTCTTGCACCCATTGATCGAGAAAGGTATCGCCATCGATGATGAAGAACGGCTCGGTCGACCCATGGCCGTGGGGCGTGAAATCCGAGCCGGTATCGACCGGCATGCTCACGGCTCCAGGCATCGCGGCTTTCACCGCTTCGGCGAGCTCGAACACGAACGCTTGATTGCTATCGACGCCAGCGCTCGACGGACGAAAGTACACCGCGTACAAGCGTTCGGCGGGCAGGGTATTGGGTGTGATGATCCAGGGCGCGATCGTGACGAGAGCCACGTCGCGAACCGGTCGGAACGGCGGATCGACATCGTGGTGGAGTTCGAGCCAGACTTCCCCCGGAGCTCGTCGGGCATGAATGGGCGAGCCCGCAGCCACTCCGCTCGGCAGGGTTGCGGGAAAGGCATCGGGAGGTTCGGGGGTCGCTCCGGAAGGCCCGGGATGGGAAACATCCCCGGGTAAGGTCAACGCCTCGATCAGGTATTCCTTGAACACGGTGGGAAGCGGGGGGGCCGGAATGTCGTGCGCCGTCGGGGTCGGTGCCGTGGCCCCTTTGCCGAGGATCGGATCCGGTTTGCCTTTTTCGAAGATGCGCAAACGCTCGACATCGCCACCATCGATCTGAATCGTGACCTTCTTGGCTGAAACGACGCAGAGATCGGGGCTCGTGACGTCGAGCTTCGTCATTCCTTGTTCGTCGGTGGCCCCATTCGTCTTGGCATCCTTGGCATCGAGGTGGATCGTGAGATCGGCCGGCAACGGTGCAGGAAGGCTCGCGACGTCGTCGATGTCGAGGTTGGCGAGTACGATCACGCCCGGGCGGATCACCCGAACGGCCGCTTCGGCCGTGGTGAGATCCAGCGTTTGCGTGCGATCGAAATCCGCGACGAATCGCGCCGAAAAACCAGGCGTGCACAACGACACGCCACCGGGGAGGACCCACGCGGGAAGGAGCAACGGACCGGGAGGTGGGGGGGGTCCCACCGGGGCGGGTGGGGCAGGACTCGGGAACGCCACACCGGATGATAGACGGCCGGAGCGTCGCCGTGGGCCACTCGCCCCGTCACGCCTCCCCCAAGCGGCCGGCCCGACGCTGGCGCGCGCCTACGAACCTCGTACGAGCCTTGAACGAGGCTTTCGGCACCGTATCGACGGATACGCCATCGGCGCTCACAACGATGTTCCAAGCACCGAGCCGGCGTTGTCCGACCTCTCGAACCCGAGGCTGTTTGATTCCAATGAAGAAACTTTCCGCGATCGTCCTCATGCTTTTCGTGGCCGCGTGTGATGGTGATGCCCCGCAAGACACCCATTCCGACGGCTCTGATTCGTCGGAACAAGGCAATGCGTCTGCCGACGATGATTCGGGCGGCGCGGTCGATCCGACCGGAAGTACGTCGCAGACGACGGTCACGCGTCAGATCACGGCAGCCGAGGGCGGTGAGGTCAGCCTTCCGGGGGCCACGCTCGCGATCCCGGCGGGCTCATTGGCCGCAGATACCGAAATCTCGATATCGATACGGGACAGCAGCGAGTTCGCGGCCCCGGAAGGAGGCATTCATGGGGACACCTTCGAGTTCGGACCCGACGGACTCACATTCAATTCCCCGGTCAGCCTCGCCCTCGACTTCGAAGGGACGCCACCGGAAGGTCAATCGGCCGTGGTCGCCACTTGGGATGGAACGCGATGGGTCGAGCTCGAGGGTTCGTCGGTCTCCGGTCGAACGGTGACCGCCACCACGACGCACTTTTCGGTCTATACCGTCATCTTCCGCATCAACGGCAACGATGTCGGCTTCGGCACCTGCAACGCCGAAGAGTTCCAGGGTTGCGGCGGCGACATGACGGGCGTTTGGTCGTTGACGGGGGGGTGTATGACCTTCGGCGGCAATCCGTTCGGAGGCTGCACGGGAGCCGCGATCACCATCGATGTCCAGGTCGACGGCAACGTCACGGTGAACGCGGACCAAACCTATTCGATCGATCTGATGCTCGGCGCGGACATCAGGTTCAGCGTCCCCAAGACCTGTCTCCCACCCGACGAGGGTTGCGACGAAGTCGACGAGAACGCGGTCGAAGAGAATGGCTATTGCGTGGCCGTCGATCAGGCCGAGGATGCGAGCACGGAAGTCGGCACCTGGACGATCGAGGGCGACCAAGTCTGTTTTCTCGAATCGGACGAGACGGAACCGAGCTGCCTGATCTATTGCGTCGAAGGGGACACCGTCCGCCTTGCAGAGTTCGACACGGAGTCGGGCCGATCCCGCATCTACGAAGCCCAGCGTTAGTCCTGCGAGTATCGTCGGCTCGCTGCGTGGAGGAACGCGGCGAGCCCGAGGTCCGGGCGACCGCGATGTAGGAGCAACATTCGCCCAGCACCGGATGTGTCGACCGACACGCGCAAGCTATGCTGCGCCGCCGTGACCACGCTTTCGCTGTACTTCGAGCTCCCCCTCGGTTGGTCCACCCCTCCGTTCGCGCATACCTGGAACGAAACACCACCCGGCGAACCGTCGGTTTGGCCGGGACGCGCGATGCGATCGACCGTAGGACGCTGGTGGCAGGTCGATCTGCCGCACACTCACGCGACTGCCGTTCTGTTCCACGACGGGTCGGGCCATCAAACCGAAGATCTATGGCGTGATCGATCGGGATGGTTCACGGCCGGTCGATGGCTCGAGGGTTCGCCCAACGTCGATCCTCGGGTGCGACCCGACCACGAGCGTACCGACTTCCGCGAAGAGACGATCTACTTTCTCATCCCGACCCGCTTTTTCGCGGGGGACCCGAATCGGTTTTTCTTTTGTCGGGATCGGATCAAGTTCGACCCGGTGACGAAACAAGCCGTCGATCCCCACTGGCGCGGCGATTTCAAAGGCCTCATCGCGCGGCTCGACTACATTCGCGACCTCGGGTTCACCGCGATCTGGATTACCCCTCCCATCGAAAATCGTAGCGGCCTCGACTATCACGGCTATCACGGCTACGACTGGACTCGAGTCGACCCGCGCCTCGAATCGCCCGGGGCAACGTATCAAGATCTCATCGACCAGGCCCATGCTCGTGGGATCAAGATCATTCAGGACATCGTCGTCAATCACTCATCGCAATACGGCATCCGCGGCAAAGTCTGGATCGATCACCTCCCGCTCAAATATTACGTACCCGCGGGATCGCAACAAGGCCGCGTCAACCACGGCCCGTATCAAGGCAATCTCGGGGATTACACGCACCCGTTTCGCGAAGACAACGACAACCCAGTGGCGCCCGCGTGGTTTCGCGAGCGGCAAACCACCGATCCAGAGGGTGTGGTCCCGCTCGTCGACCCCAAGACTGGGCAAACGGTGCCGAAGCCTGGCTACGATCCGGGCCGCTTCTTCGGCGTCGATGCGAATTCGCTGGATCCGACTTGGTATCATCAAGAGGGATTCATCAAGGGCGGAGACTGGGAGGCGCGATCGGTTCAGACCAAACACATCGCAGGTGACGCGATCGACCTGAACACCGAACACCCGGTCGTGAAGGAATACCTCATCGAATCGATCAAACGCTATCTCGATATGGGGGTCGACGCACTCCGCGTCGATACGGTCAAACACGTCGAGCGGGGGAATCTGCTCGAGTACGTGAATGCTTGGAAGGCCCACAAGCCCGGCTTGTTCGTGTTCGGTGAGAATCTCGTCAAGGGCACGGGATGGGGCGACCTTTTCGGCGACGACAATGCACCCTCCTTCATTCGTCCATGGTGGTACACGCGGCTCGGGAACGACGTCCGCGACCCGCGATCGGGCGGGGATTCAGGCTTTGCCGTGCTCGACTTCGGTTTGTTCTCGACCTTCCGCGACAACGTGAGCCGAGGCAACTTCGCGGGGATCAAGGCCGTCCTCGATCGGGATTGGGTTTATGGCGACCCGAGCACGCTGGTCGTCTTTCTCCAGAATCACGATGTTGGGCCCGACAACGACTTCCGGTTTCGCTTCAAGGGGCAAACCTGGATGGCGGCCGCGGCCTACAATCTGCTTTGGACGATTCGCGGAATCCCCTGCCTTTATTACGGTGAGGAGATCGAGTTCATGAAAGGCGCCCCGCAAGACGTCATTGGCAACGATGACACGCTCGATACCACGGGGCGGGCCTACTTTGGCGATCACCTCGAGGACGGACGGATCGAACAGACTCGGCGTCACCCACTCTTCTTGCATTTGCAGCGGCTCAACCTCATTCGCCGCTCGCTGCCAGCGTTGCAAAAAGGCGGGATGAGCCACATCGAGGAGTGGGGGTCCGGGCTGCGTTTCGTCCGGTCGATCGGTGGAGCGGCCGGCGATACGGTCGTAGGGTTGGCGATCGGGCACGATCAACGAATCGACGTCTCGGGACTTCGTCACGGCACCTACCGCGACGCGGTCACCGGACGCGAGGTCGTCGTCCATGGTGGGTCGCTCTCGTTCGACGTCCGTGGGAACTCCGCGGGCATTTATGTGCTCGAAGGCCCGGGTAAGATCGGCGAGGACGGTCCGTTCTTGCGCGGTTGACCCGTTCCGCTCGAGGCCCTGGATCTCGCGGCTGGGTCCGCGGTACCCAACCACCATGGCCCTGACGGTTTACCAGTACCCCAAGTGCAGCACGTGCCGAAAAGCACTTGCGTGGCTCAAGGCTCACGAGATCGAGTACGAAGCGGTGGACATCGTCACCCATCCACCGTCTCGCAGCGTGCTCGCTCGGGTGCGCGAACTCGCGGACGTCCCGATGAAGAAGTTGTTCAACGTATCGGGTGAGTCTTATCGCAACGGTGGATGGAAAGAACGGATCGCAACGATCCGTGACGACGAAGCCCTTGCGGCCCTCGCTGCCGACGGCAAGCTCATCAAGCGTCCGCTCGTCATCGCGGATGACCTTGCGCTCGTCGGCTTCGATGCGGAGACGTGGGCCGCTGCACTGCAGTGACGTAGCGACGCGAACGGAGCGCCCGCGTCAAGAACCCTCGGCCGGGGGTTCGTCGGGCGAGACCCTCACGCGAAGGCTCTGCACCCGACGCGGCGTGGCCTCGAGCACCTCCAATCGCACGCCGTTCGGCAGCTCCACGACATCGCCCACTGCGGGAATCCGACCTGCGAATGCCACGCAGAGCCCACCCATGGTGGTCCAGTCGCCATCCTCGGGCAGCTCGAGGTCGAGCTCGCGATTGACCTCGCGGACGGACGTCCCCGCGCTGACGAGGGCGACCCCTGGTTCCTCCCGTCGGATCTGCAGTCCCGGCACACCACCGTACTCGCTGTGGATTTCTCCCACGAGTTCCTCGAGCACGTCTTCGAGCGTGACGATGCCGGTCACCGTCCCCTGCTCATCGACCACGACGCCGAACGGGACTCGCCGAGCTCGCATGTCGCGGAGCAGATCGACGGCGCGTTGGGTCTCCGGTACGAAATAAGGTGCTCGAACGATGTCGTCGAGGGTCAGTGCGTTACCCGCGAGCACGAGCGCAAATACGTCTTTCAGATTGACGTAACCGACGACGTCATCGGCATCGTTGCCATAGACGGGCATCCGCGAATAGCGATGTTCGAGCAGGATCTCGCGAAGGAGTTCCGGCGAGCCCTGACGCGGCAGAAAGCTGACGTCTTTGCGCGGGATCATCACGTCGGCCACGGCCAAGTCGGGCAGTTCGAGGGCACGCGTCGCGATTTCGCCGGCTTCCTCGTGGACCGTGCCGGCCTGCATGGCTTCTTCGACGATCTGCATGACTTCGGACGCCGAGTGGCGGGCCTCGCTGAACGTCGTGTGGTCGCCGAAGGGGCGCAACAATAGATTCGAACTCGCGGTCAGCAAATGGACGATCGGTGTGGCCAGCCACGACAGCCACTGCAGCGGACGAGCGAGCATCAGGGCGTACCCCTCACCCGAACGCAAGGCCAACGACTTGGGCACGAGCTCACCAACCACGATCGACAGGAAGGAGACCGCCGCCACGACGAGGCCGAACGCGAGCTGTGACGCATAGGGGGCGATCCATGCCGAACGCATGAGCCACGGCGTCAATCGTTCAGCGATTGCCGCACCGCCGAAAGCCGCCGCGGTCGCGGCGACGACGGTGATGCCGACTTGGATGGTCGCGAGGAACCGTTCGATGTCATCACGAATGGCCAACAAGGCTTGCGCACCGGGACGTTGGGCCTCGACGAGTTCCATCAGCCTCGTACGGCGCTGGGCCACGACCGCGATCTCGGCCCCCGAAAACACACCATTGGCGAAGATGAGGGCCAGGACGATGAGGATCTCCGTGAGGGTGCTCATGTGACTTCGGCGACGGTGCGACCCTACACCCTCGCGGACGATGCCCTGTCGATCTGTCGCGAAGGAGAACGCCCCGGTCTACCGCGAGCATTTTCGCACATCGACGGACGGTCACGACATCGGGGTGGAGACGAACGCCTGCAGATCCCCGACGATTTTCCCCTCGCGGATCGGCGTGCAGGGAAGTGGCACATCGAGGACGACCTCGATCTCGAGATCGCGAACCTGCCCGAGAAAGTCCTCGAGCTTCGCCGAGCAAGCATTGCGGACGTCGTGGAGGACGAGCACCGTATGGCGCTCCGCTGCGCAGTCGGCGAGTGCACGTTCGAGCCAACCATCGGGGTCCTGCCAGTCGCGTGGAACCGAATTCCACAGCATGCACGTGTACGCGTGCGCAATCAGATAGTCGGCAGCTCGAGCGCTCAGCAGGTGCGGACCCAAGGCACCTCCGCCGGCGAACGGCCGAAACCGCTTCGGGCCGGTCACGAGCGGGGCGAGCAGCGTTTCGGTGGCGACGATCTCGGCTTCGACCGCATCGATCCGACCGTCGTTCCCGAGCGGGATGCGATGGCTGAACGTGTGGTTGCCGACGAGATGGCCGTCGCTCACGGCACGTTCGACGAGCCGGCGACGCGCCACGTCTTCGAGGTGCTTCCCGAGCACGAAGAAGTACGCACGGAGCCCATGCTCGCGCAACGTGTCCAAGACCCACGGGGTGGCCTCCGGGTCCGGCCCGTTGTCGAACGACAAGGTCAACCGCGTCATCGATAGGTGTTGTTCGAGGTGTGGTCGCCAGCCAGCCAACGCGTGAGTTCGGCTCTTGCGTCGGCGCGACGCTGCGACACGACCTCCGGCACGATCGCCCTTGGTTCGTCACACGTGAGCTCGACGATCATGCCATCCGGATCGGTGACGTAGAGCGAGCGGCAGTAGCCATGCTCGAGGATGTACATCTGGCTGTCATAGCCGGCTCGTTTCAACCGATCGAAGACGGTCGCCTGCTTCTGAGGATCGACCGCGAGCGCGATGTGATGAAACGGCGACGACGGCAATGGAGGACCGAAGAGCGCTTGATCGCGCTCTGTCGCGAACTGGAAAAACGCGAGCGAGCTGCCATCCTCGAGCCCGAAAAAGCAGTGACAGTACGTCCGCGTCGCGCCAAACAACTCATCGGCCTCGCACCAGGTCGCGACGAGCGGAAGCCCGATCAGGTCTTCGTAGAACGCCCGGGTCCTCTCGAGATCACGGGCGACGTAGGCGGTGTGATGCAGACGGCTCGGAGGTCGCTCGCTCATGGGGTTCGCTCTCGCTGCAAAACCTAGGAGGCCCGCCAGGATGACGCAAGGGGCTAAGGCACGTAGGCGACGATGCGCTCGAACATACGGCGCGCCGTCGACTCCGGCGTCCGACGAATCGCCCAGTTTCGCGCCCATGCAGCCAAGGGCGATTCCCATTGGGCAACGACGCCCAATCGTCGCGCGCCCCGTTGGAGCTCATCCACCCGCGGACGCCGACGGGCTTCGTACGCCGCAAAAGCCGTCGCCGCATCGGGGTGCGCCGGCAATTCCCGAGCGAGCACGATCGCATCCTCGATCGCCATCGCGGCTCCTTGGCCGAAGTTGGGGGTCATCGCATGGGCTGCATCGCCGAGCAATGCGATGGCACCACTCGTCCATGGCCGTTGATCGACTTCCTCGATGTCGTGATGCAGCAATGGCGCGTCGCTGTTCGCGATCGCTTCGAGCACCCGAGGAACGTCGGCAGCGAAGCCCGCGAACGTCTTGCGTAGATACTCGACGGTCCCTTGCTCGGGCTCGTTCGGAGTCCCGGGGGGCGCATTCGCGACGAAAAATGCATAGATGGTTTCCGGTCCGAGGGGAACGAGGCCCACCCGCTGACCGTATCCCCACATCTCCACGAATTCCGTGAGCCCGCCGGGAACGTGCCCGACCCATCGCCAGCTGGTGTATCCGGCATAGATGGGTTCGTTGCTGCCGAACACGAGCGAACGCACCGAAGATCGCAAGCCATCCGCGCCCACCACGGCTCGGTACCGAACGGCTCGGCCATCGCTCATCACCACGTCGACCGCGTGATCGCCCACCTCTTCCAAGGCGGTCACCGTGGTCCCGCAACGGATGTCGACCGAGCCTCCCGACGCCCGACCACACGTCGTCAGGCCCTCGGCCAGCACTTCGTGCAGGGTGGCGCGATCGATCGCATAGGCGCGTCCGTATTTGGCCTCGATGTCGTCGACCTTGGCCGACGACATCCGCTGGCCGCGAGCGTCCATCAGTCCACCTACGCTCAGCCCATGGCCACACGCGGCCACGGCATCCCCGATCTCGAGCGACGCGAGCACCCGCATGGCATTGGCTCCGAGGGTGATTCCAGCTCCGATCGCCCGAAGCTCCGGCGCGCGTTCGATCAGATCCACGCCGATCCCCGATCGTGCCAACGCTCGGGTCAACACCAGACCTCCGATACCGCCCCCCACTACGAGAACCCGCTTCACCATCTCCCCCATGTTGCCTCACGTTCGCCGCTTGTGGCGAGCGCTCGATCTGCCGCATACTTCGTCCAACTGAATGGCGCGCAGCTCTCTGACTCACACGCCGCCGATCCGTCGCCATCGACAAGCCGTCAAACCTGACTACGAGCAGCTCGAGGCTGCCGTCGCGTTGACCCAGGAAGGCCGTCACGAAGAGTCGCTGTACAAAGTGCTCGCGCACCTCTTCCCCACGGTCACGCTCCCCGACCTCTCGGTCGAAGCATTTGGGTTCACGCAGGGCTCGTCCCGCGTCTACGTGCGACTGGAAAACGGCGAATTCCGCATCTTCACTCCGCTCGTCCGTCTCCCGACCGGCGGTAGTGCCATCGCAGCGCTGCGCCACGTGTTGACCCAGATCAGCGCGTCCGGCCAGCTGTACCAGCCCCGGCTCCATGGTGACGACATCCATCTCGAGTTTCGCGACGAGCTCGAGCGACTGCACCCGGCCAAGGTGATCGAAGTGTTGCGTCGGATGCCAGAGGAGGCCGACCGGAACGACGATTGGTTGATCGGTCAGTTCGGTGCATTACCACTCGAGCGAGAGTCCGTGCTCGCATTGAGCGAAGACGAGTTCGTCAAGGCCGAGGCTTTTTGGCGCACCCACTGGAAAGACGTCGATGCGTTGCTGCAAGAGGCCCAACGCAAACGCTCCCGATTCTTTCTCAACGAGCTCACCGCCTTCGTCGGGAATCGGTTGGAGTTCGTTCTCCCCCTGTGCGGCTATTTGTCCGTCCGCATCAGCGAGGCCGCTTCCACCTTCAACGACAGCGACGTGGATCCGCACAAGCGCGAAGCGAGCCTCGCCAAGTGCACGAAGGACATGCTCGCGGTCTCCCCGGAAGACCTACAGAAAAGCCTCGGGCACGCAGAGTACGCGCTCAGCCGATTCACCGAAGCGACGCCCGCCCTGCTGACGAGCTACCTCGGGCCCGGCCGGTACACCCAAACGATCGACGAGCATCGGACCTCCGGCAAATCGCTCGACGCTGCGCTCGCGTTGATCGGCACCTACTATTATCTCCTTGCGCACTATGCCTGGCCGGAAGAGGTCGAGGCACGATTCACCGAAGGCCTCGTCCTCACCTCCGATCGACCCTGGCGCGAAGTCGCCAATGTGTTGTGGGAGCAGTCCCGCGAAATCGTCGACATGTACGGTTCGGACGACGACGAGGGTGACGAGGACGACGAGGACGGCGACGACGAGGACGACGAATGAACCACGACATCGACAAACTCGGCGTCTTTCAGGTGTTCACCGGGGGCGGCACCGGTACGGGGTTCCTGCTCGACCAGAGCGTATTGCTGACCAATTGCCACGTCGTTGCGCCGTTCCGCACCGTTGCGGTCGAACTTCGCGATCGGCGTCGAATCGTCGGCAACGTGCGACGCATTCATCCCAAACGCGATCTCGCCATCGTCGAGCTCTCGGTGCCCATCCACGAAGAGATCCTCGCGCTCGCCACCGCGGATGATCTCAAATCCAAAGAGTCGGTCCACATCATTGGATTTCCCGTCGGATTGCCGCTGTCCGTGACCGAGGGAGTGGTTTCGAACCCCAAGCAGTTGCTCGCAGGTCAACAGTTCGTTCAGACCGATGCCGCCATCAATCCGGGCAACTCCGGCGGTCCAATGTTGAACGAACACAAACACGTCGTCGCGGTCACCACATGCAAGCTCACTTCGGCCGAGATGGTCGGATTTGGCATTCCCGTGGCCGACGTACGCCAGTTCGTCGAGGGTTATGCCGACCAAGCCGCGGCGTTCGGTGTGGTCTGCCCTTCGTGCGACACCCTGCTCGAGACGAGCGATCGCTATTGCGTCGGCTGCGGAACCGACCTCGAACCATTCGAGCTCGATAGCTATTTCGAGCGCCCCACCGAACACCCCGTCGTTGCGTTCGTGGAGGAGGCACTCGCTCGAGCCAAAATCGATCCAGTCCTTGCCCGTCACGGCGAGCAAAACTGGTCGTTCCATAGCGGAAGCGCCCCGATCAAGATCTGGTGCTGCTGCTCCGAGCACCTTTGCTTTTCGTCACCCCTCGCACAAGCGGGCAAAAAGCAGCTTGGCGAACTCTTCCGATTCCTGCTGTCCCCCGAACACGAGCCGTTTTCGTTCGACCTGATGGAAAACGTGATCCGGTTGAACCTCACGTTCCACATTTCCGACGTATTTTCCGACCGGAATCACGACACCGAATCGGACTGGATCGCGAAGTTCGTGGCGGCAGCGGATCGGTACGACAACCTGTTGATCGAGCAATACGGCTGCGAACCCGCCCCCGAAACGCAGCTCACGTTTTTGAAAGAGCCCGCCCGATAGACGTTGGCCCCACGACCATCATTCCGTGGAGTCAGATCCGCTGGGCTTCCGTCGAGGAGGGAGGATGTCGATTGACGGCCGAACCTCCTTCGATGGGATGATTCTCGGGGAGAGCGGCAGCATGAGCGATCTGGACGAGGAAGGTGAAGATGCGTTTTCGCCTCGGCCTGCGGGAACGCATGGAACGTTTCGAACTCGGATCGGGCATTGGCTCTTTCAAGGACCGAAGGCCGGCGAGGGCCCCCACGATCTCCAGCATCCGTGGTGGAAAATCATGTGTCTCACTGGCGTCGACTACTTCTCGACCCTCGGCTATCAGCCTGGAATCGCTGCCCTGGCCGCGGGTGCCGTCGCACCGCTCGCCACCCTGTTCCTCGTGCTCGTCACGTTGTTCGCCGCGTTCCCGATCTATAGCCAGGTCGCCGCGAAGAGTCCGCAAGGGCAAGGATCCATCGAGATGTTGCAACGCCTGCTACCAGGCTGGCAGGGCAAACTCTCGGTGCTGGTTTTGCTCGGCTTTGCCTTCACCGATTTCATCATCACGATCACGCTGTCCTCGGCCGACGCCGCCGCTCATCTCATCGAAAACCCCTACGTACCCGAAGCGCTGCATCATCCCCTGCTGCTGACCCTCGGGCTGCTGGCACTCCTGGCGTGGGTCTTCCTTCGTGGCTTTCGCGAAGCGATCGGCCTTGCCGTGGTGATCGTGGGAGCCTATGTGGCGCTGAACGTCGTCTTGCTCGCCGTCGCGACCTACGAGGTCGCCACCCATCCCGAAGTCTTCCCACGCTGGCGGGCGAGCCTCTTCACCACCCACGGCAATCCGCTCGCGACGATCGGCTTCGCGCTGTTGCTGTTCCCCAAACTCGCGCTCGGCCTCTCGGGATTCGAAACCGGTGTATCGGTGATGCCGCTCGTGAAGGGGGATCCGGGCGACGACCCGGCCCATCCGGAGGGACGGATTCGCAACACACGAAAGCTGTTGTTGACGGCGGCCGTGAGCATGAGTGTCCTGCTCCTGCTTTCGAGTCTCGCCACGACCCTGCTCATCCCCGCCCACGAGTTCGCCAAGGGGGGTCGCGCCAACGGCCGCGCGCTCGCCTTTCTCGCCCATGAGTCCATGGGCTCGGCCTTCGGCACGATCTACGACATCAGCAGCATTGCGATCCTCTGGTTCGCGGGAGCCTCCGCGATGGCGGCACTGCTCAACCTCGTACCCCGTTATCTCCCCCCCTTTGGGATGGCCCCGGAATGGGCTCGCGCCAATCGCCCGCTCGTCGTCGTCTTCGCGATCATCACGTTCATCGTGACGATCTCGTTCAACGCCGATGTCGATGCCCAAGGTGGCGCCTATGCAACGGGCGTGCTGGTGCTGATGACCTCGGCCGCCGTGGCCGTCACGATCGATCATTGGCCCACGCGACGACGCTGGGCCTATCTGCTGATGAGCCTCGTGTTTACGTACACCCTGCTCGACAACGTGTTCGAGCGACCCGAGGGGATCCGGATCGCTTCGGTCTTCATCGTCGCGATCGTCGTCGCCTCGCTGTTCTCTCGAGCCCTGCGATCCACCGAGCTCCGAGTCGGGCAGATCACCTTGTCACCACGTGCCCAGGCCTTCGTCGACGAGCTGGCGACCCAAGGCGTCCGGATCGTGGCCCACCATCCGACCACCGGGTCCCGGACGGAGTACGAGGCCAAAGAAAAAGCCACCCGATACGCCCACAGCCTCGATCAAGGGGAACCCATCCTGTTCCTCGAGATCGCTCAAAGTGATGCGTCGGAGTTCACCGGAGACCTGCATGTGCGAGGCGCTCGAGTGGGTCCGTATCGAGTCTTGCGATGCTCGAGCCCCGCCGTACCCAACGCCATTGCCGCGCTGTTGCTGCATTTGCGGGAG
>Ga0315912_10000412_pt1 | contig 83146 bp, 80 predicted proteins | sample VfabasoilMG_FD_204469 | JGI IMG/M metagenome (GOLD analysis project Ga0315912, IMG submission 204469) | Garden soil microbial communities collected in Santa Monica, California, United States - V. faba soil | ecosystem: Environmental > Terrestrial > Soil > Garden | place: USA: California... | reverse complement strand
TAACCGGCTGGTCTGGATGCGGCCTGACGGATCCTGTTTGACCTACGACAAACGCCACCTGTTCAGGTTAGCCGAAGAACAAAAAACCTATACCCCGGGAGCAAAAAAAATTATCCCGGAAATCAAGGGATGGAAAATCCTGCCGCTGGTGTGCTATGATCTTCGTTTCCCCGTATGGAGCCGCCGTACGGAAAAAGAAAATTACGACCTCCTCCTTTACGTCGCGAACTGGCCCGACCGACGCATCAAAGCCTGGAACACTTTACTTCCCGCCCGCGCCATAGAAAACCAATGTTACGTGGCAGGCCTGAACCGCACCGGCGACGACGGCAATGCTATTCCCCACTCCGGCCATTCGGCTGCATACGATCCTTCCGGCGACGCCCTCTGGAAATCCGAGCCTTCCGCCGAAGTCATTCAAACCGTTACCCTCAGTGCCGAAGCTTTGCAGAAGTACCGGAGGATGTTTCCATTTGACCGGGATGCTGACCATTTCATCATCGAATGAGATTTTTCACCGCGGAGACGCTAAAGCGCAGAGATTTGTAGAGTTCTCCGTAACTCCGTGAACTCCGTGCGCAATAGAAATTAAACCACGGATAGCTATCCCGTCTCTCCTCCCTGAATCCGCCTATTTTTTAGTACGTTTGTATAGCATTTTCAACCCCTCCAGCCATGTATTCTACTCTCAAACCCGTCCTTGACAAAGAGCTTGAAGAAATCAAATCCGCCGGCCTCTATAAGCAGGAACGCGTGATCAGTACGCCCCAGGCCGCCGATATCACCGCCAACGGAAAGCAGGTAATTAATTTCTGCGCCAACAACTACCTCGGACTTTCGTCCTATCCCCGCGTCATTGAAGCGGCCCACCAGGCCATAGACACGCATGGCTATGGCATGAGCAGTGTACGTTTTATCTGCGGCACGCAGGATATTCACAAAGAACTCGAACAAAAAATCGCGAAGTTCCTGGGCACGGAAGACACCATTCTCTATGCGGCGGCCTTCGATGCCAACGGCGGCGTATTTGAACCCCTGCTCAATGAACAGGATGCCCTCATCAGCGATGAATTGAACCATGCTTCCATCATCGACGGCATCCGTTTGTGCAAAGCCGACCGTCACCGGTACAAACACAACGACATGAACGACCTGGAGGAGAAGTTGAAAGCCACGCAAGACAAACGTCACCGCATGATCGTGACCGATGGGGTGTTTAGCATGGATGGGACGATCGCGCAGCTTGATAAAATCTGTGATCTCGCTGATACTTACAAGGCGCTCGTCATGATCGACGAATGCCATGCCAGCGGCTTTATGGGCAAGACAGGCCGCGGTACCCATGAATACAGGAATGTCATGGGCCGCGTGGACATCATTACCGGCACGCTTGGAAAAGCGCTCGGCGGCGCCATGGGCGGCTTTACTTCCGCACGAAAGGAAATCGTGGACATCCTGCGCCAGCGTTCCCGCCCCTATTTATTTTCAAACTCACTCGCTCCTTCCATCGTCGGCGCCAGCATCAGCGTGCTGGATATGCTCAGTGAAACCACAGCCCTGCGCGACAAGCTTTGGGACAACACGCAATATTTCCGCAAAAAAATCACGGAAGCCGGATTCGATATCAAGCCTGGAGAGCATCCCATCGTACCCATTATGCTGTACGAAGCGAAACTGGCCCAGGAGTTCGCCGCGAAATTGCTGGATGAAGGAATTTATGTAATCGGATTTTTTTACCCCGTTGTCGCAAAAGGAAATGCACGCATCCGTGTGCAAATTTCCGCCGCCCATGAACGTCATCATATTGACAAGGCCATAGCAGCATTTAGTAAAGTAGGAAAAGAACTGGGCGTAGCGAAATCCTTAATTAGCTAATTTGCTAATTAGCCTATTAGCTAATTGAGCGCATGATCACAATTTATACGGATGGAAGTGCCCGCGGTAACCCCGGCCCGGGCGGCTATGGCGCCATCCTTATTTCGGGAAACCACAGGAAAGAACTTTCTGAAGGGTATCGCCTGACCACCAACAACAGGATGGAATTGCTTGCTGTCATCAAAGCCCTGGAGGCCCTGAAAAAAGAAGGCTCCCTGGTTACTGTTTATTCCGATTCCAAATACGTAGTCGATGCCGTGGAAAAAAGATGGGTCTTCGGATGGGAGAAAGTCCACTACAAAAACAAAATGAACCCGGATTTGTGGATGCGATTCCTTCGGGTGTACCGCAGGCATAAAGTAAAATTTGTATGGGTGAAAGGTCATGCAAGCAATGAACTGAATAATCATTGCGATGAACTTGCCGTGCAGGCTTCTTTCGGTGCTGACCTTCTCGAAGATACTGGCTACGTGCCAAAATAATATTCCTTTTTTTTACCGCGGAGACGCGAAAGCGCAGAGTTTAGATCATTTTGTATTTTTGAGATACTTCGATGAAAATGAGAAATTTTCTACTTTATTTTTTCTTTCTGCTAAGCGCTTCCATGCAGGCGCAATTCAGTATTCCCGGCATCGGCTCGCGTGAAGTGGTGGGAGGATATGAAAAAGATCTTGAAGGAGAGGTGCTTCCTTACTTTTCGGCCTACGGCCAGTTTGCGAAAGACGCCCTTCTCACTCGCTGCACCGACGGGAAAAAAGTTATCTCCTGGGAGTCGGCGCCGGTGCCCGCCAACTTCAGCGACGACACCTGTTACTTCTACTTCCTGGCAGGACATTCCACGGGAACCAGTAAAGCCGACAGGCACTTTGATTTTTCCATGAACGGAGAAAAAATTCTCTCCTTCACTACTCCGCAGAAAAAGAAACCGCCTTTTACATGGACCTCATCCGGCAAGGATGATGTGCAGTTGATTTTCGAGGCTACCTTCGAAGATCTGTACGGCGATGCGCACGGGAAATTGTTTTTGAAAATTCCCCGGAAAATGATCACGCCAGGCAAGCCGGTTATCTTCTCCATTTCCGGGCAGGCGGAAAACAGCAACGACTGGTTTATGATTTCCCGGTATCACTACGTGGAGAAAGTACTGGTGGAACCTACTCCCCTGCTGATCCGGGAGAAAGGTGTCAATAAGCAGATGGTCCGGATTAAAGTGGATCATACATTCAAGACTACTGACATCCTTCAGCTCGCCATCTCAACGCATACCTACACCTTCGTTCTGGAGCCCGGGTTTAATTATTTCGAATTGCCGCTGGAACCTTACCCTGTTGCTAAAATGGAAAGGGTGACTGCTACGGTGGCGACAAAGTTTATTAAAAAAGCTTCGGATACAGCTACAGAGGGGCTAAAATTTAAATCTGTTTATTCCGTGCGTTTCCAGCCGGTGCATCCGCGCGAAGTGGATATTATCCATCATTCGCACAATGACATCGGCTACTCCCATCACCAGGATACGGTGGAGAAAATCCAGAACCTGAATATCCGCCATGCTCTTCGTCTTATAGAACAGACAAAAAATTATCCGGAAGGCAGCCGCTTTAAATGGAATATAGAATCACTTTGGGCCGTAGATAATTTTCTGGGTGAAGCTACCGCCGAAGAAAAACTAAAATTCTTCGATGCCGTGCGCAACAGGCAAATCGGACTGGGCGGCTTCTATGCCAACATTCTTACAGGACTCTGCAAGCCGGAAGAATTGCCGTGGATCACGGAATACGGCGTAGCGCTGCGGGCGAAAGAAAATCTTCCCATGCAATCCGTCATGTTCACCGACATCCCCGGCGTTAGCTGGAGTACGGTGCAGGCGCTTGCCGGACAGGGTTTCAACTATTTCTCCTGCGGACCCAATTACCAGGAACACATGCCTGACAAAGGCGAACGCATCGGCGGAACGATCCGGGATTTTGGCGACAAGCCTTTTTACTGGAAGGCGGAGAATGGCAAGGACAGCATTCTGTTCTGGGTGGCCGGCCGCGGATACTCCATGTTTCACCAGATCCCTTTTGGCGACCTGGAACAAAAACGCAAGGATAAGCTGGTGAACTACATGAATGAGCTGGACAGCCTGGAATATCCGTATGACATCGTGCAATTGCGTTACAATATCAAATCGGATAACGGCCCGGTTGATACGGCACTTTCTGATTTTGTGAAACGGTGGAATGAAACCTATGTCTCGCCGAAGCTGGTCATCACCACCGTCGATGAAATGATGCAAAAATTCGAGCAGCGCTACGGCAGCAAATTGCCGGTACGAAGCGGCGACTTCACCCCTTACTGGGAAGACGGCGCCTATTCCACGGCCAAAGAAGAAGGACAGGTTCGGATGCTGAGCGAGAAAATAATTCAATTACAGGAATTGCACCGCCTGATGCCGAAAGTGGACCTCGATACCAATTGGTTTTACCGCGCACGCCGCAGCATCGTCCTATTCCAGGAACATACCTGGGGAAGCTGGAACAGCATCTCCGAACCGGATATCCCCTTTACCACGGAACAATGGAAATACAAAAAACGCTTTGCCGACTCGGCCGCTTATTATGTCACTCAACTTGAAAAGGCGTTGATGCCGGCAAAAACGGATTTTCGTTTCGTGGAAGTCTGGAATACCTGCACCTGGATCCGCAGCGGTTATGCCGAAGCCAAATGCCCCCCGGGAATGGACACCCTGGCGCTTGCAGATGAAAGAGGTCTTGCTATACCTGTTGAATTCATAGACGGCAACAAAAAAATTGCCTTTATCGCTAAAAATGTACCCGCATCGGGGTCCAACACCTATCGCTTCCTGCCGAAATCATCTGTCAGGCAGGTTGCTGAAAAAAGATTCCTCGCCTACTTCAGTTCTTTGGATTCACTCCACGGCACGCTGAAATCCCTGGTCAGGCAATATGTTGAGCTGGCTGATTCTTCCCAATTCCACGGATTAAACAGCGCCCTCGTTGTTTCCGGTTTGGATCCGTCGCATTACTCCGGCACTTCCGTTAAGACTATTGAGAATACGCGCATGAAAACGGCTGCTGTGAATGAATGGATCATGACCTGTGAACTGGAAGGATGCCGCGAGGTGAAATATACCTTTACACAATTCCGTGATCTCCATGACCTGGTTAAACTCTCTGTCTTTATTGACAAAAAAACGGTGCGTGAAAAAGAATCCATACATATTGCCTTCCCTTTTAAAATGAATGGTGCCAAGACCCGTATCGGCATCGGCGATACTTGTATTACACCGGAAAAGGGCCAGCTTGTGCCGGCAAACAGGGACTTTTATTCTGTGCAGCGGTGGCTTGACATTTCGGATTCAACACATGGCGTTACCCTTTCCTCTCCCCAGTGCGCGCTGTGGGAAGTGGGAAGCATCCTGGATGAAAGAAGAACAAACCGCAATGAAAAAGTATGGAAGCGGGAAAACAAATCCTCTTCCACCGTCTTTGCCTATGTGATGAATAATTACTGGAATACAAATTACAAAATCGACCAGCCCGGCCCGGTGCAATTTGATTTCTTCCTGCGCCTGCACGATGCCTTCTCCCTGGAAGAGGCACGGCGGTTTGGCTATGAAGCGAACCATCCGCTGCTGGTCATTGAAAAATAAATTTCCAACTACGGGATTTTCCCAATCGCGGGTTCGGTAAAAAACAAGGCGATTCATTTTTTATAATATTCCAAAAGCTTCTTATTGGTTTCGTTTTTCTTGATGTCCTTTATCTTATCTTCAATGGCCTGCATCTGCTGCCTCATTTGCTCCACATCGGTGGCCGTGAGGATTTGTTTGTCATTCGAAAAATTGGAAATCCTCTTTCCCAGTTCTTCATGCAGGTCGCTTAGCGAATTAATGCATGCCAGGCGTATGTACCAGGGCTGGGCATTCCGGGAAAGGGAATCGAGGAATACAATGCCGTCTTCACGCAACTTGAACTTTTGCTGCGAAAGGTAGTTGCCGTAATGTTCCAGGATTCGTTCCTGTTCTCCGGTTTTTTTATCCAGGCTGCCGGTGAAAAAACCGTTATTCTCCGGTTTGGCGGCCCGCGTATAAAACCCGGCAAGCTCTTCCATCAATTTTTCACTTTCTTCCTTTTCCAGCGTCGGTGCCAGTTCCCGCGCACGGCTTTCGTTTTTTTCTGCCAGCTGTGAAAAGGCCGTTTGAATGACGGTGTACGAGCTGTCCTTCAAGGCTGCAGCCAGCAGGCTGTCGGTGTGTTCGTCGTAGTAGTTCGTTGCCAAAGACTTCAGCGCGGCCGCTCTCACATGCGACTTGGAATCGGCACAAAGGCTTTCCAGCATAGGACGCAATCCGGGTTCCTTTTCTTTGGCGAGGTCAACGGAATTGCGAACGGCTGCCAGCCTGATATTCCAGAAGGAATCTTTCATCGCATCGAGAATCATTCTAGATTCTTCGCTGTTGCTTTTCACGCCGTCGCCTACGATACTTACCGCTTCATACCGGTCGAGGTAAAGAGGAGCGTGGTAATATTGATACACATATTGCGACCGCGGCTTATTGTCCTTCTTCGTGCATAAAATCATTTTCTCCGCATCGACGTTGACCAGGTCGGGTTTGGAGGGAACATCAAATTCAAAAACCTGGCTGGCCTTGTCGAGCACGATCGGGTGCCTTTCCGCTTTTCCGCCTGTATAAATATCGACGTACAGCGGCATTCTGTATAGCGGGTTTTTGGAAAAATCCTGTACCTGGTTGATTGTTACTTTTTGCTTTTTCAGCGTGTCGCTGTACTCGTAATTCATGACCAGCCTGGGATATCCGCGGTTCAGGAACCATTCATTGAAAAACCAGTTCAGGTCCTGGCCTGTCACTTTTTCAAAAGCTAAACGCAGATCATGGATTTCTGCTGGCGCATACAGGTGCGAAGTAAGATACAGTTTCAGCGAGGCGAAGTAGGCTTCATCGCCCACGATCTTTCTCAGCATATGCAGGATGCGTCCGCCTTTGTCATAGGATACCTGGTCATACATGTCTTCCCTGTCGACATAATGGTAACGCACGACATCCGGATCCTTGCCGGCTGCTGTATAGAGGTATAAATTCTGCTTCTTCTGATTGTGGTGGTCGGCATTGTCGCGGCCGTATTTATACTCACGCCACAGGTATTCTCCGTAGTTGGCAAAACCTTCATTCAGTACCAGGTTCGACCAGGATTCACAGGTCACCAGGTCGCCGAACCAATGATGGACTAGCTCATGGGCGACAAAATCCTCGTAATCGATGTCGAGGTATTCCCGTGGTGTTTGCTGCAGCCATTCAATATGTACGACAGCTGTCGTGTTCTCCATGGCCCCCGAAACATAATCCCGCACAACAACCTGCGCATACTTTTCCCAGGGGAAACCGATGCCAAACAGCTTGCTGTAAAAATCCATCATCTCCGGCGTATTACCGAAGGTCATCTTTGCATAGGGCTCGTAGGGATGCTCCACGTAATAATCGACATCCAGGTTTCTCCACTTGTCTTTCACCACGGAAAAATCGCCTACACAAATCATGGTCAGGTAAGGCGGACAAGCCAATGTTTGTTTCCAGGTATCGGTGCGCGAACCGTCGGCATTCATTCCCGATCGGGTCATTTTTCCGTTCGAAAGGGTTTTATAGATGGTGTCGACGGTAATCGAAATCTCCTGCGTCATTCGCTGCTGCGGATCTTCCAGGGTCGGAAACCATACGGAGTTGGATTCCGTCTCTCCCTGTGTCCAGATCTGCTTTGGTTTTTCCGTATCCAGTCCGTCGGCATTGATGAAGTACAGGCCTTTGTCTTCGGTAATGGCTACACTGCCTCCGACTTCCAGGTCTTCGGGCTTTGAAGTGTATTCAATGTATACGGTATAGTTCTGGCTCCTGGCATAGACGGTATCCAGCTTGATATGAATCAGCTTTTTATCATAGGTATATGCCAGCGGAACCGTATCGAACACGGAAGTGAGCAATGCCACCCGGCGGATGTCCATTCCGCGTGCATTCAGCACCAGGCTGTCCGTGCTGTAAAAATGGGGATGAAGCGTAATCGTTGCCTTGCCTGCCAGCTGCATCTTGTTCCAGTCCGGACGTACATCCAGCCTGGTATGCACCAGGTCATTCTCCATGGTATAAGCAGCCCGGTACAACTGCTGAACCGGCGGCGGGTTTTTCCTGGAAGGAGCGCTCTGGCTGGTAGGGGTTTTGGTGCTGCTGCACGAAACAATAAAAAGTGCAAATAGCACCAGGAGAAAGTTCTTCATAGCTGGAGGCAAAGGTAAACAATGGCATCTTCGAATACGAATTTGTACGAATCTACGAATCAATGATCCCGATAGCTATCGTGAACTAATCTATATGAAATAACCAATAGTGATCTCCCAATATGGGTCATTCTGGAAGAATCTTGTTGATGGATAAAAAGGATGTTCCAGGAAGCAGAAACAAGATGCTTCCAGCATGACAAGTGCGGGTGTTCGGAGTAGAAATGACATTCAAAGAACGCTACACACTCATTTGTAGATTCGTACAAATTCGTATTCGTAGATGATCCGTATATTCGTAAATACAATGAAGATCCGTTATCAAACTACGATTTTGAAGTTCGCTTCTAAGGGAGAAAAGACCGGCTGGACCTATATCGAAGTCCCCGCCGATGTTTCACAAAAGTTAAAACGCGGAAACAAAAAATCCTTTCGTGTCAAAGGCAAGCTCGACCGCTTCGCAATTAAAGAGGTTGCTCTCCTGCCCATGGGCGACGGCAATTTCATCATGCCCCTGAATGCATCCCTGCGCAAAGGAATCGGCAAACGCCACGGCGCCATGCTGCAGGTCGAGCTGGAAGAAGACAAAAGCCCACAAACCTACGATGCCGACCTCCTGCAATGCCTGGAAGAAGAACCCAAAGCGAAGAGTTTTTTCTACCAGCTGTCAAAATCCCACCAAAACTATTATTCCAAATGGATCGCTTCGGCCAAAACAGAAGCCACCAAGGCTAAACGCATTGCACAATGCATGGAAGGTCTGCTTCGCAAACAACATTACGGGGAAATGTTGCACTGGCTAAGGGATCACAAAACCAATTAGCTGATTCGCTGATTTGTTGATTAGCCGATTAGATATCAATTCATAACTTTTCAACTCCCCCTCTCCTAAACGAGAGGGGTGATTGATTATTCTATAAGAATAAATTTCCTACCATGAATCCAGAATTTCCAACTCCCCCTCTCCGGAGGGAGAGGGGGCTGGGGGGTGAGGGCAATAGCACGACAAATATTCCAATTTACATTCCCATTGAATCAAAGGAGGAGAGATTTTCTATGGAAATATATTTCTCTTATACGGCATGCGCATTTCCCTCACCCCCGGCCCCTCTCCTAAAGGAGAGGGGGGCAGGGGGGTGAGGTTGTTATTGACCTGTTAATGGAGGATTTCTGCTTCTCTGGCTAAAGGAATTTCCTTTAATTTGGATCTTCCAAATAGGATGGCACGGCTGTATGATCTACACTGAATCTTTACATTATCGCTTTAGCTGCTGGAAATTCATCAGCCTGCTTTTGGTTTGTCTTTCGGCAAACGTTGCTTCGGCCCAGACTTTTACATTGTATGGAACAGTACGGGATACGTCGCAACAGAAGGGATTGCAATATGCCGTCGCTGTCGCCGTAAAGCTCAAAGATTCCCTGATGGTTGCATATACACGCACGGACATGGAAGGAAACTTCCGCATAGTGTCTCTTCCCGTCGATACATACCAGGTTGTGATTTCACATCCTCTCTTCGGCGATCATACCGTCCTCCTGATGGGAAATCCCGAAGAAAAAGAAGTCAACCTCCATAATATTGTCCTGCCTCCCAAAAGCATTCAATTGAATGAAGTAACGGTATACGGCTATGCCGATCCTGTTTACTATAAAGGCGATACACTCATCTATACAGCTGATTCTTTCCATGTGAAACCAAACGCCGTCGTGGAAGACCTGCTGAAAAAACTTCCCGGCATCAAGGTCGATGCACAGGGAAAAATATATTCGCAGGGCAAAGCCGTGGACCAGGTGCTCGTAGACGGCGATGAATTCTTCGGCAGCGATCCGACGGTAGCAACCCGTAACCTCAGCGCGACCAGCGTGGAATCGGTGGCCATTTACGACAAAGCCAACGACAATGCCTCCGATAACAGCGACAAGGAAACGCTGAAGGTGATGGACCTGAAGCTTAAGGAAGATGCGAAGAAAGGATACTTTGGAAAACTCTCCGCGGCGCATGACTACAAAGATTTTTACGAAGACGAGGTGCTGCTGAATAAATTCAAGGGCAAACAAAAGTTTTCGGCGTTCCTGCTGGGAAGCAATACGCCCCGCACCAGTTTTGAATGGCGCGATATGTATGAATACGGACTGATGAACGACGAGCTGAATATTACCGAGTACGACGACGGTAGTTCGATGTACTGGTTCGACGACAACCCGCAGGGAGGGATTCCCAAAACATTCAAGACCGGCGCTTACTTTACCGACATGCTGACTTCTTCGACCAAGGTCTCCCTGAATTACAGCTACAAGAAAAAACAAAAGGATACGGAATCCAGCACGGCGAATCAGTATTTTCTTCCGGATACAGCCTATCGCACAACAGAGCGTAAAGTGAATCATGTAGAGTCGGCGGCGCATACGGCCAACCTCCTCATCAATCAAAAACTGGATTCCCTGAATGACCTGGAGATCTCGTCCAAGCTGGTTTATACCCTGCCTGCACAGAGCAATCTCCAGGACAATGCTTTTTATACCGACGACGACACGCTTACCCGAACGACCTATACACGAAACGAAAGCAGCGGCAACCGCCTGGAATCAAACAGCGCCATGAAATGGACCCGGGCCTTTACCAACCGCGACAGGAAACTGACGGCACAGTACCGGTTCAATTATTCGAAAAATGAAAACGACGGAATCCTGCAATCCATCAACCGGTTTTTTAATAATTCCACAGTCCCGGACGACAGCATCAACCAGCAGAAAACTAATTCAGGCGATAACCGCGCCCAGTATTTTTCGCTCATTTACACCGAACCCTTCAGCAAGAAGATCAAAGTGGAATTTTCTGCCGACCTCCTCACCGGCGGCGGCACCCAGAACAAAAAAACGTTTGATGTGGTGAACGGAATGCCTTCCACGGAGAATCCCGGCCTGAGCAATAATTTCGAAAATACTTACGAAACCTTTCGCGGAGGGTTGAAATTTATTTATGAAGTAAAAAAACAATCGATTACCCTGGGCGCGCGTTTTCGAAATATGAAATCTGCCAACCATAACCTCGTGACAGACGAACGGATATCCCAGCAGGTCTTTAAAACACTCCCCTCTTTTAATTACCGCTATAAGTTCAGCGACAACAAGACGTTTGCCTTTCGCTATTCCACGGATGCCAAATTGCCCGACTTGAACCAATTGCAACCCGTTCCCGATAATACAAACCCCAATTATATTTTAATCGGCAACCCCGATCTGTTGCCCAGCTTTTCACACAATTTCAATACCTGGATCAATTCCTATAAGGTGGTGTCCGGAAGCTGGTACTATGCCAATGCGTATATGAACATCACCCGTGATGCATTCGCCAGTAATATCCGGTATGACAGCATCGGGCGCACCCTCACCCAGCCCGTCAATGTAAACGGGAATTACAATGCCGGACTCTATGCCAGCCTCAACCAACCGGTACTTGACAGGTGGCTCAATCTGGAACCCAGTGTCAGCTACAACTACAGGCATCAGACCACATTCGTCAACAGCCTGGAAAACGTTACCACGGTTTCGAACCCGGGCGGACGGTTGCAACTCAGGCATGAAGCCGACAGCATGGAATTCAGCATCAGCGGCGGCTATTCATACAACCGGTCTTCCTCCACGTTGAGCTCGGAAAGCAATCAAAAATATTCTTCCTTTGACTACGGCGCTTCTTTTGCCATCGAGCTTCCGCTGAAGATGAGGCTGGAAACCAGTGCGACATTCAGCGCCGACCGGAAACGAACGGACGGCTATAACGTGGACATGCTGCTCTGGAATGCCACGCTGAAAAAGACGCTTTTGAAAAATGACAATCTCATCCTTTCGCTGGAAGCCACCGATATCCTGAACCAGAATATTTATTCCACGCGCGACGTGCAGGACAACGTGATCTCCGATGTGAAGTCGAATACGATCGGACGATACATCCTGTTGAAAGTGATGTTTAAGTTTAACAGCAACAACACCCCGGATGAAGATGAAAATTAGCGCCATTCTTTTACTCATTGGGTTAGGGGCTTCCTGGGTTCCTGTTTCTGCACAGGTGACCTCCGGAAAAATCGTGTATGAACGAAAAACGAACCTCTATAAAAAGTTCAGCGATGAAGACTGGGTTCAGGATTATGTGAAAGAGCGCGATAAGATCAAAGTCGATGTCCTGGAGCTTTATTTCAACGACAGCCAATCCGTATTTCGTCCGCAGGAATCCGACCTGAAAGAAAATTTCAGCTGGATGACGGAAAAAAATACGATCTACCAGGACTTCAAAAAAGGCTCACGCTTCACCCTGAAATCGCTTTGGGGTGACCAGATTCCCATCACCGATACGTTGTACAAGCGATCCTGGAAAATTACCGGAAGCAAACGGACGATCTGCGGCTATAGCTGCCGCAAAGCCATTTGGCAGGTTAATGACAGCACAAGAATTTACGCCTGGTACTGCGATGAGATCATTTCATCCTACGGACCGGAAAGTTTCTACGGACTTCCCGGCATGATCCTGGGCCTGGCCAGTGAAGATGGCGGCGTTATTTATTTCGCCAAAAGCGTAGATGTGATGAAGCCGGAAGCGTCACTTTTTATTCCTGAAAAAACACGGGGGGAAATTTACACTCCCGCAAAACTCCGTGCGGAACTTGAAAAGCGGTACGGGAAAGAAAAATGGGGAAAGGCGATGATAAAGAACTTGTTCGGATATTGGTAGTGAATTCACGAATGGAATTGTCGTTATCCCGGGTATCTTTTGATCACAGGTAGTTTTTTTTCACCACGGAGACACGGAGGCACAGAGGTTCACGGAGATTTTGATACCTTAGTATCTCGATAGACATGCACATGAAGAGAGCGATACTTTTCTTTGTCTTTCTACTTTTTTCATTTCCTATATTTTCCCAGGTAAGAAACCTGGGGACTTCAGCGAATGCGCTTACTGCCAGCGGCAACTGGCCTTGCCTCTGGGCCGATCCAACGATTGGAAATGGAAGCACAAATGGCACCATACTTTTTTTGCGTCAGGGTATCGGTCCGGATACAGGAGCTGCCAGCAATGGCCGGATTTTTTATGATCTCTCTGTCGATAATGGGCTGACCTTCGACACCAGCCACGGACCAGTCTATGATCCGACTTTGTCAACGATTTACAATCCTTCCTATGGACGTTGTCCGATGGGGGCTTTATATAATCCTTCATTTTCAACTTTGGCATCGGATGCATACCTGACTTATTCTAATTCAACACTCAATAATACGAACCCAGGTGATTTCCAGCAATACCCCTGGGGCGGTGCAGCCTCCGGCTCATACAAGCTTAATATGACTGCATTGCCGACTCAGCATGAGTGGGCTTCGGACTCAGTCGCCGAAATATGGTTTTACACACCTGAATCTTTTCACATGTGCAAAACCGGCCAGACCTTTACCCTGTATAAGTCATGCTATGGAAAAGGCGACCTGTATGGAAGAGGAAATGCCTATGATTACACAGAAAATTTGATTCTGAAAAAAGACGTGTGGGACTCTACAACACATGATTTTATAAGCACGTTTCAACTTGTGCATGATCCGGCCGGTGATGTACCTGCATATAAATGGAATGACATCCTTCCTGGTTTTAATACCGCTCCTGTAAAAGGATTTTGCAGTGCAAAGATCGTTTTTGACGATTCAGGCCAGACCGGCTATATCGTAAGCAAAAAATTTCTCAACATCTGGGATTCTCCGGATACTACAGTACGTCTTTACATTCAGAAAACAACCGATGGAGGAGCCACATGGAACAACATTTATCTTCCGGATGTGGACGAAATTGATGGGCTTTGCGCTGATAGCGGGTTTTCAATGGGATTCAACAAACGTACTACATTCGATGTTGCACTGGACAGGAATGGCTATTTGCATATCTTGCTGCCTATCGGAACAAAATACATGACCCTTTTGGGAACCAGGGTTTACTATTATGGTTCTTATGGCGGAATGTTTGATCTGAAAGTGCCACCTTTTGGACAAATGTGGAAAGGGCACAAACTGACTCCAAATTCCTTGCATTCTATTGAAGGCGTTATGGGAGATCCGGCCGTTGCCTTAAACAGGTTGGAGTATGATTCACGCCCACAAATTACCCGCAGCTACGATGGATCGAAATTATTTTTCAGCTGGTTTGAAACAGATACTTTGAACTGGCCTCCCCATCCCGCTAACGGAGCATATAAAAACCAAAATCCCGATATGCATTTGGTTGGATATGACATCGCTTCAAATTTTTGGACCCCGGAATATAATTTCACGATCGCGCCGGCACTTGGCAGTGCTGCCGACGGGACATGCTATCTCGGCGGTGTTTCCTATTATGCACTGGACGTTTTGGGTGGTCACAAGATTCCAACTGTCATCGGTATTCCCCAAGCCACTGCAACAAACAACAATCCAGACTACATCCAACCTTTTCATTTTAAGTTTCTGGATGGAATTGAAGTGAATAATAGTCAGTTCATCATAGCTCCTGTTTTATACGGTAGTGGGCCCAATCCAAACGAAATTATGTCCTTTGTAGCACCAGGAATAGCGCCAGTTCCCTCCATTCAATTAACGATCTCGGATCTTCAACCTAACCCAGCAACCGATCGCACAATGTTGACAATATCACTCAGTCAACCCAGTGATGTCCTGATTGAATGCCGGTCATTGCTTGGCCAGGTGGTTTTTTCAAGCGGTATTAAAAAGTTTTCGGCCGGCACGAACAGATATACTTTTGATACAAGTTCCCTTTCCGCCGGAGTTTATTTTTGTACGGTAAGCAGTAAGGGTGTACAATCAACAAAAAAACTTTTGGTCCGATAGCGTACGCCTTTTCACCATTAAGACACTAAGATCCCTAAGTTGCACTAAGAGCTGGATACTCCTTTTGACTTATGACTTTTGACTTCTGCCTTTTGACTTGTCCTATCCCCTCAGCCTGCTAAGAAAATTTATATCCGTGGTTCCGGTATTCCTGTAAATCATCATAAGTATTGCCAGTCCAACTGCCACTTCAGCTGCGGCCACGGCCATGATGAAGAATACAAAGACCTGTCCTGCAGCATCACCGCGGTGGACTGAAAAGGCTACCAGCAATAGATTGACAGCGTTCAGCATAAGCTCAATGCACATAAAGATGATGATGGCATTGCGGCGGGACAATACACCAATCACGCCAATACAAAAAAGGGCCGTGCTTAAAAGAATGTAATTGTTTATTGAAACTTGTTGCAGAATGCTGTTCATGGATTAGCGGATTCGTTGATTAGCTGATTAGCAGATTTGTTGATTAGCAGATTAGCAGATTTGGTGATTAGCAAATTTGTTGTTTGGCAGAGTATTCTTCTTGCCTATTTTCTTCCTTGCTTACTTTCTTCATTATCTACTTTATTTCCCTCTTCCCGAGCATCACAGCGCCTACCATGGCCGCAAGAAACAGGATTGAGGATACTTCGAAGGGAAGCATAAAATCTTTGTAAAGTGTAATCCCCAATGATTTTACCAGGCCGATATCAGCTCCTGCTCCCGGTGAACCGGAAAGGGCTGTTCCTTTCAGTGCGCCAATCATAACGACCATTAGTGATCCACCGGTAATGGTGGCGGCCATTTTCAGCCATTTCCCTTTATGGGGTTCCACCGCTGAATTCAGGTTAAGCATCATGATCACATATAAAAACAAGACCATGATGGCACCTGCGTAAACAATGATGTGAACTGCCGCCAGGAACTGGGCATTAAGCAAAACGTAATGACCGGCGATGGCAAAGAAGGTAATGATCAGGTAAAGCACACTATGCACCGGGTTCTTTGAAACCACAACCATTAACGCGCTGAGTACTGCTAGAAAGCTTAGGAAGTAAAATATATATTGGATCATGAATGGTTTACGGTCTTCGGTTTACGGTTTACAGTTTCCGGGTTGCCAGGTTTCCAGGTCTCCGAACCTTATCTAAATTTCAGGTTATAGCTGTGGGTTTATGATTTATTTGGCCTTTGTCTGTTTGCCTCTTGTCTTCTTGCCTATTTTCTCCCTTGCCTATTTTCCTACTTCAGTCTATTATGCTGCAATTCCCTGTTCTTCTTAAACTCCAGTACGGCATCCGTCTGGCGCTTTGATACATCGAATGGATTTTCTTTTGTCTCTACCAATTTGTCCTTACCGTAAATAAACTCTCCTCTTTTCAGGTCAACAGGCACCAGGCGGTCGGTAAGAAATATGGCTTCCTTCGGACAGGCTTCTTCGCATAAGCCGCAAAAGATGCAGCGCAGCATGTTAATGTCGTATTTCGCGGCGTACTTTTCTTCGCGGTATTGCATTTCTTCGCCCGGTTTCCGTTCGGCGGCCGTCATCGTAATGGCTTCGGCAGGACACGCCACGGCACAGAGTCCGCAGGCCGTACAGCGCTCCGCGCCGTTTTCATCGCGCTTTAAAATATGCTGTCCGCGCCATACCGGTGCAATAGGCCGCTTCACTTCCGGGTAGGAGATGGTCACTTTCTTTCGGAAGAAATGCGAAATCGTAATTCTCATCCCGGCAAGAATGGCAGGGAGATAGAGCTTCTCCTTAAAGGTCATCTCTTTATGAGAAACTACTTTACTTCTGTTTGTGAGCGGTTCCATCTACGAATATTTTATCCTTCGAAGCTTTAGCGAAGAAGGACGAATTTTTACGAATCTACGAATCACTTCTTTGCTGTTAACTGATTTTTCCCAGCCACCACATGACCATTCCTGTGATGAATATGTTTGCAATAGATAGCGGTATCATAATTTTCCATCCCAGGTTCATCAACTGATCGTAGCGGAAACGGGGCAAGGTCCACCGTACCCACATGAACAGGAAGATGAAGAAGAATATTTTTCCAAAGAGGAAGGCCGTTCCCAGCAGGGCCAGCGTATTTGGATCGGTGATGAACCGGCCAACGAATGGCATGTTATACCCGCCGAAATACAAGGTGCTGATGACGGCCGAGGAAATAAACATGTTGATATACTCAGCAAATAAATAGAAGCCGAGTTTCATCGACGAATATTCTGTATGATAACCCCCCACCAGTTCCGTTTCACATTCCGGAAGATCAAACGGTGCCCGGTTGGTTTCGGCGAAGGCGCATACCAGGAAGATCAGGAATCCCAATGGCTGGTAAAACACATTCCAGTGCGCTCCGGCCTGTCCGGCTGCAATCTCATTTAGGCTTAACGTGCCTGTCATCATGATCAGGGAAATGATGGCCAGTCCCATGGCAATTTCATAGCTGATCATCTGAGAGGAAGCACGCAAGGCGCCCAGCAAAGAATATTTATTATTCGAAGCCCAGCCGCCGATCATAATGCCATATACTCCGAAAGAAACGACAGCGAAGATGTAGAGGATGCCAATATTAATGTCGGCGATCTGCAAAGAGTAAGTAACGCCGTCAATGGTGATGCCGCTGCCCCAGGGAATGGCGGCACTCGTCATGCAGGCCGTCAGCATGGCCAGGGAAGGACCGAGAATAAATAAAAACTTATTCGCCCCATCCGGAATGATCTCTTCCTTCATGAACATCTTCACGCCGTCGGCGACAGGCTGCAAAATTCCAAACGGACCGGCACGGTTGGGGCCGATTCTGTCCTGCAAAAAGGAAGCCACCTTGCGTTCGGCGTACGTGGAATACATCGCTATACCCAACGACGCTCCAAAAACAACGAGGATGAGAACGATTTTTATGATGAGTGCTGTAGTGAGCATCGTAGGATCGGGTTAGTTGCTGGAATTTTTTGGCAGAAGTTGTTGCACGGCATCTACTGTATTTAAATTTGGCAGGTGTGGAGGCTCAGCAAGGACATAATGATTCTGTGATATCACAGACTGGCGCGCAATTTGCGTCGGACCTTCTATCACCCAGTCTTTGGTTTTCTTTTTATCGTACCGGCATTCGTTGCAAATAAAGTCAATCGCCTCTCCATAAGCATCGCGCCGGGCAGTTACACGGAATACGTCTTCCCCTTTATACCAAAGCCTGACTTTGCCGGCACAAGTGGGGCAGTCGCGATGGGCATCGAATGGATTCACATTCCAAACACGGCTCTTGAAGCGGAAAGTCTTATCGGTCAGTGCGCCCACCGGACAAACATCAATCATATTGCCGCTCATTTCATTGTCGATGGCGTTTTGTATGTAGGTCGAAATTTCAGAAACGTCGCCGCGATTCAGCACGCCATGCACACGTCCCGGGGTAAGCTGTTCGGCTACTTTCACGCAACGGTAACATAAAATGCAGCGTGTCATGTGCAGTTGGATCTTTTCGCCAATATCGATCTTCTTAAAAGTCCTTCGGGCAAATTCGTAACGCGACTTTCCTTTGCCATGCTCATAAGACAAATCCTGCAAATCGCACTCTCCTGCCTGGTCGCAAATGGGGCAGTCGAGAGGATGGTTGATCAGCAAGAATTCAACTACACCTGCACGTGCTTCCAGCAAATCGGGAGCAGTTAGGTTTTGCACTTCCATACCATCCATGACGGGCGTGCGGCATGATGCCACTGGCTTGGGCATCGGACGAGGGTCTTTCTCAGAACCTTTTGAAACTTTCACGATACACGTCCTGCAATATCCTCCGCTTGTCTTCAACTTGGAATGATAACACATTGCCGGTGGCACAGATGGTCCACCCATCATGCGCGCCGCATTCAGAATTGTAGTTCCATCAGGAACCTCAATCATTTGACCGTCTATGGTTACTTTCGCCATGGGTAAATTCGGGGAAGCTAAAAGTCAAAAGTCAGAAGTCAAAAGTCAAAAGGCTTTTTTCCGACTGAATATTTGACACTTTGTTACTTTTTTAAATTAATTACTATCGTTGCGATAACCTTTGATATTTCTGCCAGTTCCATTAGGAGCGGTTGAAATTTTCCTGAATCCATTTCATATCCTTCACTTATTACTGACAACCAATAATTTGTTTCTCCTGATGACTTTAATGCTATTTCATAATACCTGATCAATTCCTTCCTAGAGCTGCTCGACTTTCCCTCCTTGACATTGGCTCCAATTGAAGTTCCGCTTCTTAAGAGTTGATCCCGAAGAGCAAACTCAACTCCTTCACTTCGTAACGCCCGGGTAAATTTAACAATGCGAACAGCATAGTCTTGTGTCCAATTTTTTATATCCTTTTCATATATTTTACTCATCGTGACATTGGTTTTAATGAATTGTGACCAAAAAGAATGTCAGTATTTATTTACTCGCCTTAAAATCTCCTATTATTAACTTTTAACTTCTGATTTAATCTCACAACTTTTGACTTTTGACTTCTGACTTTTGCCTTCTTCCCACCTAAGCCTCCTGCAAATTATTTATGCGGTAATAGTGTTTTACATCCCTGATACTTTCGCCCCTTTTCACGTATTCCTCGAACTCGCCTCTGAAATGCCGGATCGCCGATGCCACCGGCCATGCAGCTGCATCACCTAATGGACAAATCGTTTTGCCGTCAATTTTGCTTTGAATCTCCCACAGCAAATCCACATCACTCAACTTTCCATGTCCATGGAGAATGCGGTGCAGGATTTTTTCCATCCATCCCGTTCCTTCGCGGCAAGGCGAACACTGGCCACAGCTTTCATGGTGATAAAAACGGGTGAAGTTCCACAGGTTCTTTACGACACTTGAATCTTCATCCATCACAATAAATCCGCCTGAGCCCAGCATGGTGCCGCCGGTAAATCCTCCGTCGGACAGCGACTCATAGGACATCAGGCGCGGTTCGCCGGCCGGTGTCTTTAAGATCATCTCCGCAGGCAGGATAGGCACGGAAGATCCTCCGGCCACGACGGCTTTCAGTTTTTTCCCGTTGCGAATCCCTCCGCAGTATTTGTCTGAATAAATAAACTCTTCCACGGGCAGGCCGAGTTCAATTTCGTATACGCCGGGTTTGTTGATATGGCCGGAAGCGGAAATCAATTTCGTGCCTGTCGATTTGCCTATTCCAATTTTCGCATATTCTTCACCGCCCATTTTAATGATGGGAACCACAGCAGCCAACGTCTCCACGTTGTTCACGACGGTTGGACAATCCCACACCCCTTTTACGGCGGGGAAGGGAGGCTTGATACGCGGGTTGCCGCGCTTGCCTTCCAACGATTCTATCAGGCCGGTTTCTTCTCCGCAGATATAGGCGCCGGCGCCGCAATGTACATGCAGGTCGTGGTCGAAGCCGCTGCCTAAAATATTTTTCCCAAGAAGTCCGGCCGCATAACATTCGTCAATGGCTTTCTGAATGATGTGATAGACATACATCAGCTCGCCGCGGATGTAGATGTAGGAGGTATTCGCACCGAGCGCAAAAGCCGAAATGATCATTCCTTCAATCATGATGTGCGGGTTGCGCTCCATGAGGTAGCGGTCCTTAAAGGTGCCGGGTTCGCTTTCATCGGCATTGCAGACCAGGTAACGCGGAACACCTTCTGGCTTGGCAATGAAGCTCCATTTCATGCCCGTAGGAAATCCCGCTCCGCCCCTGCCGCGCAAACCGCTTTTCTTTACCTCTTCCACTACGTCGGCATCCTTCATCTTCAGCGCCTTCTCCAATACGGTATATCCGCCAATGGATTTATAAACAGGAAGCGTGTTGAGTCCTGGCAGGTCGATATTATTTAGTAGCAATTGCATGTAAGGTTGTTCAGGTTCCAACTCTGTGCTTTTGTGTCTCTGTGGTTAAATCCTTTTTTACCACAGAGGCACAGAAACACAGAGATTTTATTTGATTAGTTCTTTTTTCCAGTGTGTAACCCGCTCGCCTTTATTTTTATAATCATTCAGAATAGCATCACACTTTTGAGTAGTCAGGTTTTCATGGTAGGTTTCGCCGATCTGCATCATGGGAGCCGTGCCGCAGCTGGCCAGGCATTCCACAGTCTTTAACGTAAACATGCCGTCGGCAGTCGTCTCACCGTCCTTAATATTCAGTTTCTTTTCCAGGTAAGCGACAATATCTTCCGCGCCCATCAACCAGCAAGGCCCGGTTCGGCAAACTTCAATAAGACATTTACCCACAGGCTTCAGGTTAAACATGGAATAGAAAGAAGCGACTTCAAACACTTCAATAGGCTGAATCTTCAGGATGGATGCAACATACTCCATCACCCCGGGACTCAGCCATCCGTCAAACTCCGCCTGCGCCAAATGAAGCACAGGAAGAATAGCAGACTTCTGCTTCCCCTCAGGATAACGCTTCATTAGTCGTTCTATTAACTTCAGTGCTTCACCGCTAAATTTTATTTCTTCGGCCATTTTTTAATTAGCTGATTTGCCAATTAGCCAATTAGCTAATTGCATAATTATCATATTAATCACCTATTTTCTTCCAATCACAACTTAGATTTCAAAGCAACCTTCTCAATTGGCTAATTAGCTAATTGACTAATTAGCACATTAAGCGTCCAGTTCCCCTGCAATCACATTCATTGAACTCATCGTAAGGATAGCATCACTTAACATCGCGCCTTTAATCATTTCCGGGTAAGCCTGGTAATAAATGAAGCACGGTCTGCGAAGGTGCAGCCTGTATGGCTGTCGGCCTCCGTCGCTGATGATATAAAATCCAAGTTCGCCATTGCCGCCTTCCACGCAGTGATATACTTCCCCTTTCGGAACATCGGTTTCGCCCATGACGATTTTGAAATGGTAGATGAGCGCTTCCATGTCGTTATATACCTCTTCTTTCGGCGGCAGGTAAAAGTCAGGGACATCGGCATGGAAGGTTGTCTTATCCTCCAGCTTTTCCAGTTTCTCCAGGGCCTGGTTGATAATGGAAAGGCTTTCCCACATCTCCTGGTCGCGCACCATAAAACGGTCATAGGTATCGCCCTGGGTGCCGACAGGAATGATGAATTCAAAGTCTTCGTACGAGGAGTACGGGTTCATGGCGCGAACATCGTAGTCGACGCCGGCAGCCCTCAGGTTCGGACCGCTGAATGAATAGTTCAGGGCACGTTCGGCTGAGATCGGCCCTGTGCCGATGGTCCGGTCCATAAAGATCCGGTTGCGCACAAGTAAGTTATCAAACTCCTTCAGCGCTGCGGGATATTCCTTGACGAAATGTTTTATTTTCCTCCAGGCTGTCTCATTGAAATCGCGTTCAAAGCCTCCGATACGACCGATATTTGTTGTCAGCCTGGCGCCGCAGATCTCTTCGAATATTTCATAGATAAATTCACGCCACTGGTAAATGTACAGGAAGCCCGTCATGGCTCCCGTATCCACGCCAATAACACTATTACAAACGAGGTGGTCGGCAATGCGCGAAAGCTCCATGATGATGACGCGCATATACTCCACGCGCTTCGGCAGACTGCAATGAATAAGCTTCTCCACAGACATATGCCAGCCCATATTATTGATGGGAGATGAACAGTAGTTCATCCTGTCTGTCATCGTGGTGAACTGGTAAAACGGCTTGTGTTCGCCGATTTTTTCAAAGGCACGATGGATATACCCGATCGTAGGCTTTGAGTCAACAATTACCTCGCCGTCCATGGTCAGGACATTCTGAAAAATGCCGTGGGTGGCCGGGTGGGTCGGGCCGAGATTAAGGGTTGTGTATTCCTTTTTCTCGTGATTAACTATGTCGCTGGTGTTAGACATTGTGCTTCTAAAAACGTCGAATATTGAATGATGAATGTTGAATTACGAAGTACAGGAATGCTGAATTTAGAATTTAAAATTTTGAATATTGAACGAATTAAGAAGTTTGAATCTTATAATTTGGTTTTGGCTTACTCACCTCTCTATTCCTTTCTGCCGTATCGATACTTTTTACAAATATTGAAATCAATTGATTGGCCTCATCAAATGCCTTAGGCAATATTGGATTGTCCTTAATCAATGGTTTTTTTGTGATGATCTTTAAACATACTCTTGTCTCTCGCAATTCCTTCAGGCAAATCGTCATTTTATTGATAAAATCATTTCTTGACGATGCGCTTTGTGCTTCACTATAATTCAATGTTGGAGATGTCCCACATCGAATTAATTGTCCGGCTATATGATTTCCTGCTCGTGTTTCCGGTAAGGCCTCAACAATTTCCATAATAAGAATTGTAAAATCTACCAGCCTGTCCTCTAAATCGAATTTGATTCCTTGTGCCATTTTTTTAGTTTTTCTGATTAAACAATTATTAATTTTTACCCAAAAAGCTCAGTATTTACTAATCGTCACTTATTCAATTTCAATCTTTCGTCCTTTGTTTTGATTTTTAATTCTTGATTTATAATTTATAATTTTTAATTCTTTTCACTTCAAAATTCAACATTCATTATTCGACATTCGTCATTATTCGGGGGCAGGCCTTATACTTTGACCTGGTCATTTCCAATCCTTCCAAACATGGTATCATCCTTATCAGTCCGTGTTTCATCTTCCAGTTTATACTCTTTCCGCATCGGGAAGTAATCCATATCCTCCACGTTTAGGATGCGAATAAGGTTCGGGTGTCCTTTGAAGCGGATACCATAGAAATCCCATGCTTCGCGCTCCATCCAGTTGGCGGCGGAAAAAACGGTAGTCAGCGTTTCGTATTCCAGGTCTTCCTTTGAAGAAAAGGCTTTGAACCGCAGGCGCAGGTTATGGCGAAGCGAATGCACCTGGTACATCATGCCAAAAGGAAGTTCGGCATCGGGATAATGAAGTCCGCACATCGTCGTGAGGTAACGGAACTGGTAGTGCTCGTGATCATACAAAAACTTCATCACAGGCACGACGCTTTCTTTCTTAATAACCACTACCGTAAAATCGTATTCCTGTGTTTGCGAAAGCACAGCATCGCCGAATTTCTCCTTCAGCGATTGTGTGATTTGTTCTATGGTTGGTTTCTCCATGTTGGGTTCACGGTTCACAGCCGTATCAACTACTACAGTTGTGACTTTTTGAATATGCTTTTTACTTCTGTATGCCCTTCTCCACCCCCTGCCTCCTAAAGGGGGAATGAGTTTATTAGAAGTGGTTATCCTTTTGACTTTTAACTTCTGACTTTTGACTTTTCCTCAGTTACTCAATTCCATAACTCGCCAATAATGCCTTATACTCCGGAGAATTTCTTCTCCGCAACGATTCATTCTGCACGAGATCCTGTATGGCAAGAATTCCTTCCAGCACCTGTTCAGGCCTTGGCGGACAACCGGGTATATATACATCGACGGGAATAATTTTATCGATGCCCTGTAACACGGAATACGTATCGAATATTCCTCCGCTGCAGGCACAGGCTCCCATGCTTAATACCCACCGCGGCTCGGCCATCTGTTCATACACCTGCCGGAGTACGGGCGCCATCTTTTTGGCGATGGTTCCCATCACCATCAGCAAATCGGCCTGCCTGGGTGAGAAAGAAAGGCGTTCGGCACCGAAGCGGGCGAAATCATAGGTGGACGACATGGTGGACATAAACTCAATTCCGCAGCAGGACGTCGCAAAGGGCAAAGGCCAAAGTGAATTTTTTCTCGCCATCCCTACGACCTTATCGAGGGAAGCAGCCATAAAACCCGGACCTTCAATTCCCGGCGGAGGCGCGACGATCTTTATGTTTGAATTTGCAAATGTTTTTATCTCACTCATGATCTTATCGGGCAGGTTTTATTCCCACTTAAGGGCGCCTTTTTTTAGGATGTAGAAAAACCCGGTAAGCAGGAGAGCCATGAATATGAACATCTCTGCAATGCCTTGCACTCCCAGAGTTTTGAAATTCACCGCCCAGGGGTACATAAAGATTACCTCCACGTCGAACAGAACAAAGAGGATGGCTACCAGGAAATATTTGATGGAAACGGGAATCCTCGCATTGCCTTGAGATTCAATGCCACATTCAAAGGTTTCCAGCTTAATTTTCGATTTTCTTTTCGGGCCGAGCAGGTGGGTCGCGAGCATCACAAAAACGACGAATCCTGCTGCCACTGCAAATTGGATCACAATTGGCAGATAATCAATGGGTTTGTTGAGTACTTCCATTCCAGGGCTTTAAAAAAGCGTAGCAAAGTTAGCTAAAAAAGCCACCCACGATCATTTCAGGGAGGCCTTTTTCAGAGCTGCTCATTTTCCTTTGTAGCCAGCCAGACAGCCAGAACAAACATGATTTTCAATAGCCTGTATGAATACCATAACCGGAATTGCTGAAAGACGGAAAAACGGCTTTCCAGCTCTGTCATGGTAACGGCATGGCATTGAGGCAGAATTACATTTTCCAGTTCGCCGCGAATCTCCCTGGCAAAGGCGCTGTTATCAACTTCCAGGTTGAATTCAATATTGCTGTAGGTGCTCAGGTTGTTGAGGTCATAAGAGCCAATCGAAACCAGTTTCTCATCGGCGACAAGGAACTTGCCATGTACGTTAGCAGGCTGATATTCATATATTTTAATGCGATTCCGCAGCAGCCAGGCATATAAATACTGGATGCCTCGGTGCATGAGCCCTACATCCGATTTTTCAGCCAGGATTACCCGCACACGGACTCCGCGATGTACCGCCTTCCGCAATGCCCTCCTGGCTCTGCCGCCCGGAAGAAAATAACCGCCTACGATATCGATGGTATCTTTAGCCGAGTGGATGAGTTGCAGATAGGAGGCGGAACACTGGTATTTGCCACGCAGCCCGTCGTTTTCCAATGGCCTCACCCGTGTCTGAAAGCTTGCGTCGGCTGCATGAGCGGCAGTCCAGGATTTTTCAATTCGCTGACGTATCCTGCGGCTGCCAAAACCCAGCCATATTTTCAGGCAGATGGTGACCATAGAAGGAATAATATCTCCTTCAATAAAAACTCCAAAATCAAGCCAGGGCTTCCGTTCATGGATGCCGCTGTAGTTGTTGCTGATATTGATCCCGGCAATAATGGCTTTGCGCCTGTCGCTGATCAGGATTTTCTGGTGCAGCCGCCTTCCGAAATGAATTCTTCCCTTGGACAACAGCGGACCGAACTTCCTGACCTTAATGCCGGCAGCCTTCATCCGTAAAATACTATCGTCGCTTAATAATTTCGATCCGTAAGCATCCGCCAACAAATTGATCCGGACCCCTCTCATCGCTGTACGAATCAGCGCATCTGCCATCTGCCGACCCGTATCGTCTTCCTGGAAAATATAGGTCTGAAAAAAGATCTCTTCCTTTGTTTCATCCAGCAGCTTATATACAGCCTTAAAATATTCCGGTCCGTTTCGGATAAACTGAACCTTGTTATGCTGATAAAAAGTGTTCTCCTTATGATGTCGCTTGGCCATATATTCGAAAACCTAAAGTAACTGGTTTTCTGATTTAGCGGCAAGAGTTTTCTTGCCCCCTCTCCCTCCGGAGAGGGGGCAAGGGGGTGATGTGATTCATGGTGAGAAATTTATTCTTGTAGAATAATCAATCACCCCTCTCCGGAGGGAGAGGGGCCGGGGGTGAGGGAAAACGCACGCTCTATTATAAGAGAAATCTATTTCCCTGGAGAATCAATCCTACCTTGTTTCAATTGGGATTGTAAATTGGAATGTTTGTCGTCAGATTCACCTCACCCCCCTACCCCCTCTCCCTCCGGAGAGGGGGAGTTGGAATGCTGGGATTCATGGTGAGAAATTTATTCTTGTCAATCACCCCTCTTCCTGCGGAGAGGGGGAGTTGAAGAGCTATCTGAAAATTTCATAGACGCCGATTTCGGAATTCACGCCGCGAAGCGATTCTTTATAGCTGAATTTCCGGAAATGAAATCCGGCTGCCGCCAGCTTGTCGAAAAACGCCGGCATGTATTTTCTTCCCGGCTCACTGAATAAAATTACTCCGCCCGGTTTTAGCAGGACTTCAAAGGTCTTTAGGAGGGAATCAAAAGCCTTCTGCTCATAAGCGACGTCGGATGCCAGGATTACCGGGGAGGCAAGACGGCTATCCGGAGCTCTCCAGTCCAGAATCTGAAACTTTGCCTCTGAGGAGTTGTTCAGCTTCCAGTTTTCGTGGGCAAACTCCAGCGCATCTTCCATGTAGTCTGTAAAGGTGACGCGGGCTCCCTTCTTTCCCGCTATGATTCCGGCAAGTCCGAGTCCGCAGCCGATCTCCAGCGCTTCTTTTCCGGTGGTGATGAAATCCGTTTTTAAAATATGCCTTGACAACGCAATTGCCGAAGGCCACAATTCAGCCCAGTATGGAATCCGTTCGTCCTGCACATCGGCGTGACCGGGATCCTGTGTGAGCAGGCTGTCGAACAATTCGTCCGAATTTTTTATCTCCAGCAGCCTGATACCGACGTCTTCAATCTTAATTTGCCTGGTTTCGAAAGGATATTTCATTGCCTTGTCCCCGGTGCAAGATACTTTGAATTGCCGTTCCATCAGTACAGCCCCTGCTAAAACAAAAAGCCTCCCCTCGTAGAAGGAAAGCTTTCTGCACAAATTAAATTCTTACAGGTCCCGGTTAATCAGGCCGGTGCTGTTGCCGGCTTACTTTTCATTCCCAGCATTCCCCCGATGACGCCGCCCATAATGGCATTCATCAGCGAAGAGGCAATCACATCGACACAAATTGCTCCGATATCATTGTACAGGTTCGTTGCCGCCCAGAAGTAACTGTCATACGATAGCGTGATCAGGAACCCGATCCACATTCCCGCCAGGGCGCCTTTCTTCACATCGGTAGCTCCCATTTTGTTAAAGAGCATGACGAACAGCAGGACCATAGCCAGTGTGCCAACAATGAGACCGGCATATTTCATTTCCTCATCAGGCCTGTTGAAGCCGGCAAGGGTATGCGCGCCCATATAATCCATGAGCATGATACCATAAACAATCCAGCCAAGTAAAAAAGAAACGACAAATCCCACAACTACTGCAAGTACGGTTTGTTTGTTCATTTGGATGAAGTTTTAGCCTCCGGGATCCGGAGGGGTTGTTAGTGAATGAAAAGTACTGGGGCCGGATGCGGATACGATGGCGGCAGCCCTGATGTTATGAACAGGGTGATTTGCAAATCGTTAGGTTGAATATTCTGAAAAATTCAAGGATAGCGACCATGCCTTATCCGCTTTCTGCGCAGAAAGAGCATTTTCGAAAATCCTGTTTTCCCGGCAATTAACGTAAGGGCTCCGCCAGTGGGAACTGGATAGAGAAGGTCGTTCCCTTTTTCAGTTTGCTTTTCACCATCACCTGTGCGCCCTGGCTGCGAAGAATTTTGCGCGTAGTAGCAAGGCCAACGCCCATGCCATTTTCCTTGCGGCTGAAAAAAGGTTCAAAGATGGATGCCAGGTCTCTTTTGCTGATGCCGGTTCCATTGTCTTCAATTTCTATGGTGCAAGTGTTACCGCAAACGGCGGAACGCAACTCGAGAATGCCTTTGTTTTTTTTCATGGCTTCCACGGCATTGATCACGATGTTGAGCAAAGCCGTTTTCACCTTTTGCACATCTACCTGGATTAGCGCCGTGCCATGAAAGTACACCTTATGAACACGAATGGATTTTAACTCGATGCGGTCAAGGGCGCCTTCCAGCGACTCCTCGAGCAACTGGTTGACCGGGTACCTGGATTTGCCGGCAGCGGCATTGAAATTCTTCATCAGGCCGTTAATCAGTTCATTGATACGATCGGTGCTTCTGGTGACAATATTCAAATAGCTGTCGCAGTCCGGGGACTGGAATCCTTCTTCCTTCAATTCCCGAATGGCCAGGCTGATATTGTTAAGGGGATTTCTTACTTCGTGCATGATGGTGCGGATATCTAATCCTATATCTGATCCTCCAAGTGCCCGTCTACTTTGTGGATATTCTTTTTGCATTTTAAATTTATTTAGACAGTAAAATTACCGCAGGCAAAATCGGTACGCAATGCCGGTGATCAAGTGGTAAATTAATTTATATCAAAGCGGGCGCTATCCGTGATCAATCCAACAGACGGCATTCGTCAAAAATAAAATTGACCTAATTCAAGAATTTGCCATAACGTACCGGAAAATCGCGCAAAAAGGAACCTCTGTGGTGCTCTTGTGTCTCTGTGTTTAAAAGAGAGTATTTTCAATTAGGACAAGGATCATCCTCGTCGCCGTTGCAGTTCTCATCAAAATCATTGTTACAGATTTCCGGAGCCCCCGGGTAAATCCAGCCGATGTCGTCATTGCAATCGTTGGTCCCCAGCCGGCCTGTAACGCCACATGCATTCCGTGCAGTATAGCCATCCCCATCCGGATCATCCACCCTCACATCACCATGCGACAGATGGAATCCCAATTGGTTATTCTTGATAGTTAACAGGCTCCAGGAATTGGTGGCGGCATCGTAGTGGCAGATCTGCATCTGGTTCCTGGTCGGTGATACCCTGCTTGTCGAAGAGGAACTGGATGAAGCAGGGGGATTTGAATTTTGGTGATCGTCCTTTCCGCACGACTCATTCTTTTCACAGGAGGAAATAAAGAATGCAAGGCTGAAACAGAGAACAAATAAAGCGGAGTTGCGTTTTGATTTCATGGTATACATATTATAAGGTTACCGATGGTTCACGAATGTGACTTTAAATGTAGTAACCTGTTATGGAAAAAGAAATAAAAAAGAAGGCAGTTAAAAAAATCGTCAAAAAATAACATCTGCTTTAACTATTAAAAACAAAAAAGCCCCGAAAGGGGCTTTTATTGCATTTGAGGTCCCGAGCGGATTCCTTTTACAGACCTTTTACCTATGACGCGCCTAATTTACTGGTACGATTACAATTTGGACTGGTACGATTAGAATTATTTAAGTCTATTGGAATAATCACTTCAAGTTTCTATCCCCCTAAATCTAATTAGTCTGATTTATCGGGAGGTCTACAATTCGCTATATTTGTTAGGTGAAACCATTCTACTTGGTCTGTGTTAGTATTGTTTTCTGTGTAAATCTTTTTTGCCAGGGAATAGATAATTTGTGGTTGATGGGTTACCAGAGTTGGGGTGGTCCTCCTTTTGGCGGAGTAAATATGGATTTTTCAGGAGGGTCATTAACTGTTAGCTGGCAAAATCGCCAAATGAATTTTAGTGAAACGAATGGGGTAATTTGCAGTAATAGTGGAAATCTATTGTTTTCATCAAATGGAATTTGGATAGCTAATGCTCAAAATGATACCATGTTGAATGGAAGCGGATTAAACCCAGGATTTTGGACCTCAACTCGTGATAGTGATGGCTTGTCATTACCACAAGGCAACTTGGTCATTCCATTTCCAGATGATACTTCAAAGTATTATCTATTTCATGAAACAATTGATGATTATGGTGTCACAAATAGTGCTTTGTATTTATATTATTCAGTAATTGATATGTCACTGGATAGTGGACGGGGAGCAGTAACTCAAAAGAATACTGTTTTATTAAGTGGTCATTTTATACCTGGGAGACTTACAGCGTGTAGACATGGTAATGGCCGTGACTGGTGGCTAATTGCACATGAACATAATAGCAATAAATATTTCAAATGGTTAGTTACTCCTGGTTCTATCTTGGGTCCATATGTTCAAAATATTGGAGCCATACGTGATCCACACATTGGCCAATGTGTATTTTCAACAAATGGCGAATTATTTGCATACTATGAACCGGTTGTTGGCGATCTTGATATTTACTTATTTGACCGATGCTCAGGCACTTTTAGCAATCCAATAAATATTTCTATAAATGATAATGCATCTGGTGGCGGCGTCGCATTTTCAGCTAACTCTCAGGTACTTTACGTTTCCTCCATGATTAATGTCTATCAATTTGATATGAATGCAGCAAATATTGCTGCTTCTATTGATACTGTTGCAGTATGGGATTCCACTTATTCACCAAGTCAACCATTTGCGACAACTTTTTATTTGGCACATTTAGCACACGATAACAAAATTTATATTAATACAGGAAATTCTACCTTAGCTATGCATGTAATAAATTCGCCAGATAGCTTAGGCGCAGCATGCGACATCCAACAACACGGCATTACATTGCCCGCTTTCAATGCATTCACGATGCCAAATTATCCAAATTACTTTTTAAGTAGAGATACCGGCAGTGTTTGTGACACCCTAACTGCGACATTGAATTATGAATCTACTTTTCAAAATGTAAACGTATTTCCGAATCCTGCATCAAGATTACTTTATATACAATGGCATGGAACCAGTCATTTAAAGAAAGCAAAATTGCTCGTGTATAATGCCATGGGTCAGTTAATTGAAATACCATATTCCGTTCTTAAATATGAATACTTTGTGTTGAATGTGTCAAATTTATCACCCGGTGTGTACTTCTTAGAGTTGATTGCAGACAAGGAAAAAGTGGTAAGACGATTTATAAAGGAGTAATGGCTGGTGATTCAAGAAGGCTGACAATTCATTAATGCCTGCATATATGACAACTATGAGATTCCGAGCGGATTACCGAAGAACCGTGATCTGCAATGGGAAACATGAAGTCGAGACCTATTGGTCGAGATGCCGGCCATCGCGTCGACTTCAAAATGCAACAAAGCACGCTGCGCCTGTATTTTTGCTTTAAAAAATTTCTGTCCAAGCGGGGCTTGCGGATTACGGAAGAGCCGTGATCCGCAATTGGAAGTTTAAAGTCAAAATGAATCAAAGCTGGCTGCGCCAGCCTTTAAATCCAAAATCCGAAATGCTCAAGCGAAGCTTGGCATTTCGGATTTTAAGCCTCCTTACGGAGGTTTTTTGATTCATTCATTGAGGTCCCGAGCGGATTTGAACGCATTCAACTTGCTAATAAACTTGCCATTGACAATCAATACGTTAATAGACGTTGTGATCAAGGTGAAACAATTGGTGAAACAAAAAGATGAGCTTAAACTTACTGCTCGATCACGACAATTCGGGCTACTATTTTGCCAGTATTAATAGAGCTTATGCTTATAAAGTAAAGGCCCGGTTTCATACCTTGCAGATTTAATTTTTGAAAGCTACTCCATGGAGGTAATGGTTGGCTGTATAAGAGGCCACCAATTGCATTATGAATTTCTAATTTACCGTCTTTATTCTGTGGCAATCTATAACTTATTGAAAACATGCCATTGTTTGGATTTGGCATAAATTGAAATTGAAAATCGTATGGAGTTATTTCAATTACCGGTGTTAATGAATCACATACACTGCCGGTTATTGGACCCAAGCTATAATTTGCTGCATTTGGAAGCATGAAACTATTCCAATAAGGCAAAGAAATACTTGCAAGCGAAACACTGCATGCTGTTCCTTGAGAATCCGGCTGATTAATAACATTGAGAAATAAAGAAGAGAACCAATTTGTAATTAAAATTTTACCTTCAGGGGTTAAATATTGATGATAGAATTCTCTATAAGGCAATTGGGTGGTATCCCATGATGATACTACCAATCTTGTACTATTAATGTTGGACGTATTCCAGGTATCAAATTGGTATAAGTCCTTATTAGTATTAATATACAAGAAGCGGCCATTGGGAGAAAAGCTGGAGCCTATAGCCACCCATTGGGTATCAGGAATAACAATTGCTCTTTGATTACTTAACATACCATTACACCTGTCAAAATCAAACAAATCAATGATCGTTTGTAATGAATCAAGGTCCTCAGTCAAGATCATTATGAATTTATCGCCTTGTTGGCTAAAACAAGACTGCATAATATGACCTTCGTAGACGTGAGGGCGACCGATATTCTGTGAAAAAGGGCCTAGTATGGAATCCGGCGTTACAAGTATGGTGTAATATTTGTCATCATCATAATGGTGCTTAATAATCCACCAGTCCCGACCATTTGCATGCTTTACTCCTGTTATTCTTCCAGAAGTTAGCGTGTCATTTATAGCTATGCGGTTTTTGTTACTGGAATCTATTCCACCTAATCCTCCATCAAGGTCCATATTAATTATACTATAACCAAGATTGATCGGTGAGGCTGTATTTATGGAGTCAAGTATGACATATTCCGCAGATTCATAAAATAGAATATATTGACCATAATGGCCTGGTCGTGGAATAATAAATGCGCCTTGGGGTATTCCCATTCCATTTGGAATATAATGTGTTGTCGCCCAACCAGGATTAATGCCACTTGTATTCTGTAGAGAATCGTTATTCCTGTTGTATACTACATGTCCGTTGGTATAAAATTGTAATTGTCCCGTCGAATCACAAATGCTTGCATTTGTTAAGAAAAAGGAACATGTGGAAAAAACACTATCTACAACTGGACTGCCTGTATTAAAGTCCAAAAAATTATGGCTATCTCCATAATCACCGACTATCCATTGATTGTTCTCCTTTTGTGCCATTGAGAAATTGGCACCAAAGGATAGAATCAGAATCAGAATTATTTGACTTTTATACATTACCACTATTGCATTACCGGACCACCGCAAATTAGCCATATTGCAATTTGCAAATGGTACGAATAGAATAAAAAAATCCGCTCTTTTGAAGCGGATTTACGGCTATCTAAGCCTTTGAGGTCCCGAGCGGATTTGAACCGCTGTACAAGGTTTTGCAGACCTCTGCCTAACCACTCGGCCACAGGACCTTTTGTATAAAGGTAAATTTTTAGAACTATTGGAACTGGGTCTTTACTGTCCGGCAGACAAGTCTGCCTAACCACTCGGCCACAGGACCTTTTTAAATAGCTAATTTTACCGGGCTGCAAGATAGTGAATTAATCCCCTTTTTTTATCCAAACCGTACAGATTTCTTGCGTTTTTTCTGCAAGCAATCTATTGGGAATCAGTAACTCCTCGCCCGCTCACTATTCACTACTCACAACTAAGAACTATCCCCGAAGCGTGATGGACGCACTGCTCACATCGCCGTTCATGGGGGGATTGAGCTTGGTAACCCGCACTTTTACCTGTTTGGCCTGCTTAAGTTCCTTCTTTAAGGAAATTATTATCCGCTGACATACATGCTCAATAAGTTTTGCCGGGATTTTCATTTCACGTTTTACGATGCTGAATATATCGCAGTAATCCACGGTATCTTCCAGGTGGTCATTTTTAGCCGCTTTGGCTACGTCAGCCAGCACCCAGACATCGACGATGTATTCGCCGCCGATTTTAGTTTCTTCTTTCAGGCAACCGTGATAGGAATAACAGCGGATGCCTTTTACCTGGATGATGCCGTCCATCAGAATGAAAGTTTGGCAAGTGCAGCCTGCAGGCGGCCTACGGTTTCCTCTTTTCCGAAAAGTTCGGCCATCTCGAAGAGCATGGGGCCGGCCGAAATGCCTGTCATGAATACTCGGAACAATTGCATCACGTCACCGGGTTTTAACTGCACCTGCGCGGCTGTTTCTTTAAATGTATTTTCCAAATGAGTGGCCGTAAATGGATCTGCCGCCCGGTAGTTTACGACTAATGTTTCAAAAAACTTTTTTGCAGGCTCATTCCAGCGTTTGGCGATGGCCGCAGCATCGTATTCAGCGGGACGGATAAACATGTACTGCGTCATGCCCCAGAACTCATTTACGAAATGAACTTTTTCTTTGATGAGATGGCATACGCCCTCTACATATTCGCGGCTTTTCATCGGGAACCCTTTCGCCGCCGACTGGTCTTCCACCACGGGATAAAATAAAGCCGCCAGTTCCGTATCCGGTTTCGCACGCAAGGTTTGCTGGTTGAACCACTTCGCTTTTTCCGGATCGAATTTGGCTCCGCTTTTCGTAATCCGTTCCAGCGAAAAATCATGGATCAGTTCATCCATGGTAAAGAGCTCCTTGTCGCTGGAAGGATGCCATCCCAACAGGACGAGAATGTTGATAAAGGCATCGGGAAAATATCCTTTCTCACGATAGCCGCTGGACACTTCTCCATTAGCAGGATCGGTCCAGTTTAACGGGAAGACAGGAAATCCGAGTCGGTCGCCGTCGCGTTTGCTGAGTTTGCCATTGCCATCGGGTTTTAACAACAAGGGCAAATGCGCGAATTGAGGCATTACATTTTCCCATCCCAGGTAACGATACAGCAATACATGCAAGGGTGCGGAAGGCAGCCACTCTTCGCCGCGAATCACATGCGTGATTTTCATAAGGTAGTCGTCCACCACATTGGCCAGGTGGTAGGTGGGCATGCCGTCGCTTTTGAAAAGTACTTTATCGTCGAGGAGGGAAGTATGCACCTGGATGTCGCCGCGGATAATATCTTTTACATGCACCACTTCATCTTCCGGGAGTTTCAACCGGATTACATAATGTTCTCCGGCCTTCATTCGCTTTTCCACTTCCTCCATCGAAACCGTCAGCGAATTTTTCATAGACATACGGGAGCCGGCGCTGTAGGCAAGGTTTTCTTTTCCCTCGGATTGTAGTCGCTGACGCATGGCTTCCAGCTCTTCGGGAGAATCGAAAGCGATATAGGCATGGCCGCTTTCTACAAGCTGATCGGCGTACTGGCGGTACAGCTCTTTTCTTTCACTCTGGCGATACGGCGCATGGGGTCCGTCGCCAAACCCTACGCCTTCATTCGGAAGTACGCCGCACCATTTCAGGGATTCAATAATGTAGGCTTCCGCACCGTGCACATACCGGTTTTGGTCCGTATCCTCAATGCGGAGGATAAAATCGCCGCCCTGCTGTTTGGCAAACAGGTAATTATATAAGGCCGTACGTACGCCGCCCATGTGTAACGGACCTGTGGGACTGGGGGCAAAACGAACTCTGACTTTACGGGACATATTGGTTTAAAAAAGGATGGCAAAGATAAAAAGAAGCGAGAAAAGCTACCCGGATACACACTACTGAAGTGAGAAACTAACACCCCCCTCTCCGAAGGGAGAGGGGGGCAGGGGGTAAGGGCAGGTAGGAATATTCTAGAGATCAAAATGATCCCACATATTGGTCGTGGGAGCCTTTTCATTGACACGCGGAATACCCTTGAGAAGTGTATTGGTTTCCGGTGTTTCTGCATGGAAGTGCTCGACAGCCGTGAATTCCGATTCCACGAACTGGCGGCCCTGGGGCGTTATGCGGTAATGTCCCTTTTTACGGGCTCCTGTATATTCAATCATATTGAACTTCTTCAGGGTGGCTACATAACGGGCTCCCGTTACTGCGCCGGTGCCGGAATGATAAAATAAATCGGATGCGGCCAGCTTGCCCTTGGCATATAAATGAGCCAGCATCAGGGACTGCTTACGGATATTGGGAGCATTCCTGGCTTCCTGTCCCGGGAACAATTTCCACTTCTGGTAAAGTTCCTCCAGGTCGATATTACCAACTGCATCCTTTTCAACATGCATAGGTGCTTCCGAACGTAAAAGGCTGGTAGCTTCATTTTTATTATCAAATCCTGCATTTCTACGATCATTTGATCGTATTAAATTATTATTAATAAGGTTAGACTCTTCAAGCCTGATATGCAGGTCGTGGATGGCCTGCTGTAAATCATCGATCCGCTTCAGCAGCGTATTATTCCGGATCATTAAATGATTTAACTGGTGATAGAGCGTTTCGTTCTCCGTGGTTAACTCCTTAAGGAGATTTTGTACGGCTTCCAGTTTGCTGCTATTCTCTTCCATAGTTTTTTAGTTTTCTGTTTAATTGATAGGATAAAAATAGTTTTTAAGCATCATTTAAAAAATTTATAGCTGTTTTTTTATCAACAGCTGTTGATATCAGAATGAAGAATGATGATGCTCAATAAGTTGGCACTGGCAGGCTGGAGATGGGGATAAAAAAGGGACCACAGATTCTCATGATTGGTCATGATAAAATCCTGATCTGGGGCTGCTGCAATTTAATTGCAGATTTCCATAGGGTTAAGGATTGGCCGCTTATTTGCCTTCGACTAGAAATCCCTCTTTCCTCATCTGCTGGTTTACTGCGGAGGCGATTTCGCGGATGGCCGACTGAACCGTTCCGGGATTCATGGTTTCCGTCATGCCTGTCCAGATTAATTTGTCCTGGACGAGGGAGTATACGTTTGTTTCCACGTTGTAATATTCATCGGTGCGGTAATATCCCGGATCATAATAATACGTAGCTGCATACCCATAGTATCCATACCAGCCACCATAATAAGATGGCGCCGTGCCGGGCACGTAACTGGTGGCTTGTTCCTTACTTACCAATCGCATGATAATAATCGCTTCGTAGCCGCTTTTTGAAATGCCTTCGTTGACCAGCTGGTTGTTGTTCTTCACCAGTTCAGACGGGTAGCGCTCATACGTCGGGAAGAAAACTCCCGGACGCCTGCTGGCCATGGCGTCTTCCGCATCCCTGCGAACGCTTTCATTCTGTACCAGGCACATCACCCAAACTTTTTTCACTCCTGACATATTCACCGATACGCCTGGCTCCTTCCAGCTGCTGATGATCTTAGTGCCGGTACAGGCTGTAAGGAATAAAATGACGGTCCATACAGCGATCTTGATTTTTGTTGTCATACGTTTTTGCTTAGCGTGATTTATTTCCGGAACAAATTATGCAAAATATTTTAAGGTATTGCGCACGGGATCCCTGCCTGCCGGAAGGCAGGGACTACGATCAGGGCTATACTCAGAGCGAAATCCAATATTCGTAAATTCGTAGATTCGTATCAATTCGTATTCGTAGATGGCCTACCGGCCTCCGCCGCCGCCCATATTATTCTCCCCGCCTTCATCCTTCAGGTCATCATTCTTAATCCCCTTCTTCTTGCTTTGTTTGAATTCCATCTTACCAAAGCGGTAGTCAAAGCTGATGCGGAAACCGAAGAACCGGATCTTATTATCACTCACATAAGTAAACTCATTGCCGCCGGCACCTCCGCTATATTCATTCTTGAAATGCATAAATGGAGTCAGGAAATTATCCACGCCTGCGCCGATGCCGCCTTTTTTGTTTTTCAGTTCGTAGCGGCCGCCTAAGCTGTATACCGTCATGGACGTCGACTTTCCCTGGATGGTATACTGGGGACCGTTAAAGTTCCCGAAAGCCTGGATGCCCCAGCGGTCGGTGAATTTATAGCTGCCGAAGAGGTTGATGTTGTAATTCACTCCGTCGTTGGTCACATTCCCGGTTTCATCCGTGCTAACAGCTTTGTAGTGGTAGATGTTGGAATTGAAATTAAGCATCAGCTTATCCCACATCACATTCGCGCCGATGCTTCCTCCCGTCGTATAATTCTTGCCGATGTTGGCATAGGTGGTTACATAAATATCGTTGTCGCTGACAAGACGCACGCTTTCAATGGCATTGTTGGTGAAGCGGTGATACACACTTGCCGTAATGGAACCGAACTTCTTAAAGAATGTCGTTCCCAGTTCAAAAGCGTGGCTGAGCTCTGCATCCAGGTTGGGATTTCCGAATGAGACATTCAGCGTATCGCTGGAATTCACATAGGGATTCAGGAACCGCATGCCCGGCCGCTGTATGCGCTCCGTATAGCTCAACTTTACATTGTACTTCGCTCCTTTTTTATAGGACACGGTGATGCTGGGCAGCAGGTTGTCATACGCGTTGCTGAAACTTGTATAATCCTTGTCGTAATTGCCTGCCACTTCGGTTTTCTCATAACGGACTCCTGCCTTCACGCCGATGTTTCCGGGTTGGTAAGCGGCCTGGGCATAGGCGGCCATAACGTCCTGGGAATAATCAAAGACATTACTGCGGGTGGGGTCGTCAATGTAAGTACCGCTGGCAAAATCATACACGTCATAATCGTAATCGCTTTTCACGTCACGCAGAATGGTCTTTCCGCCCACATCCATACTGAGTTGTTTGGAGAATGGGTGTGAATAGTCTGCCTGGAAAGTCCGTTCGAGGTTCGTGCTTTCATTGGTGCTGGCTTCCTTGTAAAAAGTCGCCCCCGTCACATCATCCCTGTAGACGTCGTAATCGGTGATGTTTCGGTTCCTCCCCTGCTGCAGCGACAGGTCCAGTTCCTGGCCGTCTTTTCTGAATGTTTTCTTGTAGTCCAGGTTGGCATCATAGTTTCCCCCGCCTGTCTTGCTCTCGCTGTTGTTGGTGTAATCGGCAATGGCAATGCTGCCCGTGCCGTCGTAATTGTTAAACAGGCTGCTCTTCGTGCCCCGGTTGAAATCCCGGTAACGGATGGAGCCGCTGACGCTGTTATGGCTGTTGATGTCGTAATCGGCATTCCACTGGATAAAGGGGCCGACGCCGTAGTTCCTGTTAGTACCCGACTGTGTCAGCACGGAGAAATCAGTTGTGCGTGTCGTGGTTTGTTCTCCCTTTCCATAAAATCCGAATCCGCCCAGGTTTATTCCTGTTCCAAACCTTTCGCGGCGGTAATTAAAGTTTGAAAACAAATTGCTGGAGCGTGTTCCCGCGCTGGCATTCAGCGAGCCGCTGATTCCCTGCATGGTATTTTTCTTCGTGATGATGTTGATGATACCGCCCGTTCCTTCGGCATCGTATTTGGCCGATGGGCTGGTAATCACTTCTACTTTCTGGATCTCATCGGCGGGAATCATCTTCAAGGCATCAGCCACGCTGGTTGCCATGATGGTCGAAGGCTTGTTGTTAATCAGGACCCTGATGTTTTGCGTACCCTGCATCATCACGTTGCCATCCAGGTCAACAGTCAGCATGGGTACGCGGCGCAGGACGTCGGCGGCCGTGCCCCCTTTGGAGGTAAGATCTTTCTCGGCGTTGTAAACGAGACGGTCGATTTGTGTTTCCACCAGGGAGGCTTCGGCTTCCACCGTAACTTCCTTCAGCATCTTCCTGTCGGGGGCAAAACGCAGGGCGCCCAGTTCCAGGGAATACCTGGAATCGGAAATATCCAGGGAGTCCATCACGAGGTTCTTATAGCCCAGGAAGGAAACGGTAAGCCGGTATTTCCCGTTTTTAATATTCTTCAGTTTGAAGGCGCCATTTTCATCGGTCACCGTACCGTCAATGGGTTTGTCGGAACCTTTTTTAGACAAAACGATATTGGCAAACTCCACAGGCTTGCCCGTGATGCTGTCGTTGACGATTCCTGTAATTTTTCCGTCGTAAATTTTATCCGACTGGCCGCCCAGGCCCGGGAATCCCTGGGAAAATGATGTTCCGGTCAGGACAAGGAGGCTGAATAGAGAGAGTAGTAAATTCCGCATAGGTGATTAGGACGATTAAAAGGTACGCTGGTTTAATACTCCCCGTAGCACTTTAAGATAGTTTAACATTCTTCCTCCTTACCGGTCCCTGAGCGGAATCGAATGGCCAGGCAAGGAAGACGCATGGTATTAGCATTCACTGAGACTCAGCGGAATGTTCGTGGCCAGTCCGCCTTCTGCTGTCTCTTTGTATTTTGTATTCATGTCCTGCGCCGTATCCCACATGGTCTTCACCACATCGTCGAGTGATACGCGTGCTTTATAAGGGTCACTGTTCAGTGCCAGTTGAGACGCTGTGATTGCTTTAATGGCTCCCATCGTATTCCGTTCAATGCAGGGAATCTGCACCAGCCCGCGAATAGGATCGCAGGTCAATCCCAGGTGATGTTCCATGGCGATTTCAGCAGCCATCAGCACCTGGTTGGGTGTTCCGCCGAGGCATTCGGTAAGACCGCCTGCCGCCATGGCCGACGATACGCCGATCTCGGCCTGGCATCCGCCCATAGCCGCAGAAATGGTGGCGCCTTTTTTAAAGATACAGCCGATCTCCGATGCCGTCATCAGGAAACGAATGATCATATCCTCTTTATTTCCGTCACAGAACAGAACATAATAAAGAAGCACGGCCGGAACAACCCCGGCAGCGCCATTCGTGGGTGCCGTTACCACACGTCCGAAGGAAGCATTTTCCTCGTTCACTGCCAGTGCAAAACAGGATACCCAATCCAGCGTATATTGAAATCCGCTGCCGGAATGCAGGATGGCTTGCATCCATCCTTCGATGGACTGGTAGGCTTTCCCGTTCAGCAATTTTTTATTCAGATCGGCGGCACGTCGCGTGACATGGAGTCCCCCGGGAAGCTCTCCGCCCGAATGACATCCATGGTAGGCGCATTCGCGCATCACCGAATAAATCTTCAGGATCCCTTCGCGGATTTCCGACAGGTCACGCCAGCATTTTTCATTTTCCATGACCACTTCCGAAACCGGCATCCCGGTTTTCTCCGTATATCCCAATAACTCTTTCGCATCGTCGATGGGATATTTCAGCTTAACGTGATCTCCGGAAGCTTGCGGGTCTTCACCATCCTTCACCACAAATCCTCCCCCTACGGAATAATAAGTCGAGGATTTCTTTTTACCATCATTAAAGACCGCTTCAATCGTCAGGGCATTGGGATGATAGGGAAGGCTCTCTTTAAATAAGAAGGCAATGCCCTTCTCCGGATCGAAATCAATGGGATGGACGTAATCGAGCGTAATTTTTTTCTCCTGCTGTATTTCACCGATCACTTTATTCAGGCGGTTGGTGGCAAAGGTTACGGCATCATAACCGGAAAGACCCAGCATCATGGCAATGTCGGTGCCATGTCCATGTCCTGTCTTGGCCAGCGAGCCATAAAGCAAAACCTGTAAGCTTTTAACCTCCTGCAATTTCTTTTCTGCCTTCAGCTCGTCCAGGAATGCCCGGGCCGCCCGCCAAGGGCCCAACGTATGGGAACTGGAAGGGCCGATGCCGATCTTGAACATGTCGAATACGGAAATTTGTTCGCGCTGCATACAGGATATAATAACAAATGGCGAAGTTACGGAAACATCTACGAATACCTCCTCTGCGTCTTTGCGCCTCGGCGGTGAAAAAATTATGCGCAGAGGCAATTAAAAAAGCCCCTCCCTGGATTCCGGGAAGGGCTTTTCCTTGTTTGCCTGTTACGCGTTTATTGTATCGATACCATTTTAATGGCTTCGAATTTATCATACTGCACCTTGACGAAGTACATGCCTGGAGTGAATTTGCTTCGCGGAATAACATACTCCCTGTCCTTGATGCCTTCTCTTTCATAAACTGTTCTGCCGCTGATATCCATGACCGTTACCTTTTCAATCGTGGCCGCTGATTTCTTCAGGTAAATATGAATGTTGTCGCGGGCCGGATTCGGATATACCAACACATAATTATTCTCGCGCTGGATTTCCGGAACACCCACTACGTTAATCACAGCAGCATTGATTCGCGGGTTCAGGTATCCCATGATCGTATCAATGTAAGCTATTCCTTTCGCGCGGCTCATGTCGTTATTGGTAACCCACGAATTGGCCAGGAGGGAATCCGTACGACCCTGTGTAAAACCGAGCACATTCATGCAAACAAAGTATACGGTGCTGGAATCCCACCATTCCCACGGACCGGCCTGGTTTAAAAACGGAGGAAGCGAGGAAGCGCGCAATTCAAACGGGAAAAGTCCGTCGTCGCCGTTATTGATCAGGTTGGCGCGGGTCGTATAAGGATCTGTCCAGGTATTGTGCTGGAACCTGTAATTATTTCCCATGGAATCGGCCTGGTGAACGACAAATTGGCTGCCGAACGCTTCGATTACAAAATCACCGGTAACCGGTACGATGACATTTCCAATTCCAAAGGGAGCAAACGGATCCAGGCTGGGATGGAAACAAACGACAGGAATATCTCCCGGGTCTTGCCAGGAGCTGTCACCCATGGCGCCTCCCATGTTAAACACAAAACTTACACCATCGGGAATTCCCGGCGTGTTGTTGCTGTTATTAAAGAAGGGCTGACCGCCGTACCCGTTAAAATCACCCCAGAGGCTTTGCGCGAAATAGGAAGAGTCGGCCATAAAGCCATAGGCCAGGTTATTATTGATCGCTGTGAATTTCGGAATGGATATTTCCGCATAGCTGTCAATGGTAGCATAGCCCAGGGCAATGTATCCTCCCGTTCCGCTGCCTCCCAGGATGATCTTGGACTCATCAATATGATAAGGATTACCGCTATTCAGCGCGCTGTTGCGAAAGTAACGGACTGCAGCTTTTGCATCCTGGATGCCTCTTCCTGCAGCCTGCAGCAAACTTCCGGTACGGATTTCCTGCCCGGGAGCTCCCAAGGCCGTAGGGTTCCATCCTTTGCGGTAATCGATGGCAATGGCCGTATACCCGCGACGCGCAAATTGTTTGCACATTTCCACGATCGTACTGTCAATGCGCTGGCCTGTAGTCTGGCCGTTGTAAAAAATGGGAATGAAGCTTCCCGTATGAAGCATGATCACCGTCGGACGGGCCGCCATGGTATCGCCCACAGGCTCATAAATATCGGCCCGTAAAGAATCGTTGTAAACAATGGCCCCCGGAATCGGAATCGTATGCCCGGCCGTATCGTCATCCGTTTTAATCACGGAAATGTTCCAGCCGTAAAGGACATTCTGCGTAACGCTGGTGCTGGTAAACACCTCGGTTACAAAACGCTGGCCGTAAACCTGCGTCGAAGTGAAAAAAAGCACAAGCAAACTGAAGTTGAGTAAAGTTTTTTTCATGGTAGTGTTTTTTAATATGAGTCATACAAATTTAGCAGGAATTTGGTCAGGAACAAAGGGTGAAAAATAGAATTGCATTAGCAGTAGTACGTTCTTTTTTCGCAAAAACCCGAAGCATCCATTCCATTCTGCACGCAGAAAGTGAATTATTTCGCACGGAGTACGCGGAGAGCTGCACACGAAGTTCACGGATGCTGAGCTTCTTTCAAAATAGTTACCGTTTCTCCGTAATTTTTCTCTCTGACGTTCTGATGAATAGTTGGTCAACCCTTTTTAATTGATTAGTCCGTTTAATTCGAATAATGATTTCTCTATGTCGTCTCCCTTCAGGGGTCAGGGGTGCGCACGTGCCGGAAACGAATATTTTAATTATTAAAAAAACTTCCCTGAGTTATAATGAAGAAATAATGGAGCAAGTCGCGGATAATGATTTATTTGGTCAGCTCCACGAGAATAGAAATGTAGGCCAGCCGCCCCACAACGGGTCCTCCATACACGGTAAATTTTTTATAATCAAGTACGTTGGAGGCGCCGACCTTCACGGTAGAATAAATTTTGGGGATGTGATAGCTCACCTGTGCATCCAGCACGTTGTACGAAGGGACATACCCCGTAAACTGCGGCGATCCTTCGTACATAAACCCCTGTATCCATTTGAAGTTGATTCCAAAGCCGATATTTTTCAAATGAACGCTTTTGAAAAGCCAGGTGTCGATATCCCTTCCTGTCAGGCCGATGTTGAATTTATTTTCGGGCGTGTTAAATGCGGGGATGAGCGGATCCGTAGAACCCTGCCTGTCCAGGATGTTATAGGAGTAATTCCCGGAAAGCGTAAAAAACTTTTTGAAGAAATAACTCAGCCCAATGGCCGCACCGCGTGTCGTGACTTCATCCACTGAATTCGTAGCGACGCGGTAAATCATATGCGGAGTTATCAGGGAGGTGGCCTGCTCATAGTTGTACGTGGCCCCGATTTTATACCCGATGAAGTGATTGTACCAGCTGTAGTAGCCAACCATATCGAGATACAGGTTTTGAAAAAGGGTGCTGCGATATCCTATTTCTATTGTTTTCACCTCTTCCGGCTGAATGGGAGCCACATTAAAAAAACTGAGCTTGTTCACGTCCTGGTTATTCATGGCATCCAGCAAACTCTCCACCGTCACCAGGGAATCAAATCCCTGCAGGTTGCCGGTTAACAAAACCAGCGGACTGACCCGGTAATACAAATATTGATCGGTGAGCGTGGGATTGCGGATGGCGGAAGAGAAAGAAAGACGCAGGATTTGCGTGGGGTTGATCGTATAGACGGCGCTGACGGCAGGAGAAAATAAATAATCGAAGTTTTCATTTTTATCCAGGCGGGCCGTGACATTTAATTTGAGCTTGTCATTCCAGAGCCGCTTTTCAATACCGCCATAGATTCCGAATTCTGAATTGGTGATGGTGGTATTTCCTGTATCCGAGAAAATATTTCCCTTGGAATCGGGATGGTACTGGCGGTAGCTGCCGCCGGTGATAATGTCGGCAAACTTGGGGGTGAATTTATATTCGCCCTGGAAATGATACAGCGCCGACTTATCATAAAACTTCGAACCTCCGTCGGTAAACAGCGTGGTGGTTACGGCATGTAAGGCTGAATCGAATCGCGCTGTGCCGGGTTCGAAACGCGCATGCTGTCCCAATGCGGCAATGTGATTGTCGGCATAGGCCCGCGCCGTATCATGGTACTGCTGCATAAGTCCGTGATAATTCGCAAACAGAAACGGGTTAATGGCGGCAGCCCATGCAGCGGCGCTGGGATAATCCGGACGTTTCGGATACCCGGGTAATTGCTTGATGGAATTCGAATAATGGGAAGACCAGAAATTATAGTAATCCTGCGCCCACTTGCTGTCCGACTTTGTTAGGACGTCCGATTGCAGCTTGAGCGCCGTGAAAAATGCATCGTAGGTATCCCCGGCATCTTCATGGGTAGTATAGGCACGCAGGAAAAATTTATCCTGCTTACGCAACTCCAGGCGGTTTTGATAAAACAGGATATTTTTCAGGCTGTACCGGTTGTCGCCCTGGTAAATGGTTGTGCCAGTTCCGAAGTTAGAGGCCAGGATGACTTCCACATTGCTCTTCAATTTGTAATGCAAGGCCGTTCCCAGCTTCAGGTTTTCTGCATCATAGTCCACTAGTTCCTTTTCATGGTATCCCGTACGGGAAAATATTCCAAGGCCCGGAAAGAATGGCGCGGAGGTCGAAAAATCCGCATTCGAAATATATTCATCGCCGTAACGATTCACGGCGTCGTAACCCCCGGGATTGTCTATGCCCACCCGGGATTGTGGTGTGGGATCCATGTTATCCGCTTCCCAGTCGTCGGCTTTCATATAAAAGAGGTTGACTTTATACGCGAATTTATCTTCTCCTGCTTTATTTTTAAAAGCCTGTGCCCACCGCACCGAAGTTTCCGCCAGGCTGCGCTCGCCAACTTTTGCGGATACTTCCAGGCCGGGCTTCACAAACGGGCTCCGAGTCGTCATGCTGATGACACCATTAAATGCATTGGGACCATAATACGCCGAGCTGGCGCCGGAGATGATGTCTACCTTCATCACATCCAGCTCGGGGGCGCCGAGAAAATTTCCCAGCGAAAAATTCAAACCCGGACTCTGGTTGTCCACGCCGTCGATAAGTTGCAAAGAACGTACCGGTGACGTACTGTTAAAGCCGCGCGTATTGATAATCGTGAATCCCAAACTTGCCGAAGTAAGGTCCACGCCCTTCATCGTTCCAAGCGCTTCATAGAAACTGGTTTGCGCGCATTCCTTGATGGCAAGGATATCCATGGATTCGACAGTAAGCGGCGCTTCTTTTTGTTTTTCGCTGATGCGGCTTCCCGTTACTTCGGCGGCCTTCAGCTGGATTTCCGACGACTTTAACTTTACTTGTACGGATTGAGACGCGTCCGTAAAAACCAATTCCGTAGGATTGTAACCGATAAAACTAATGACAAGCGTTTGCGGCAGGCTGTCAACCAACAGCTCGAATTTTCCATCTATATCTGTTGCCGTGCCGTTCGAGGTTCCCTTCACGCTGACGGTGGCGCCCACGACCGTTTCATTGGTGCGTGCATCCCTGACTACTCCTTTAATTTTAACGGCCTGGGCCAAAAGTCCTGCGGAGGAAAAACAAAAAAACAGGGATAAGAAGATGCGCTTCGTGATTCGAATCATAAACGACAATTTCTGTTTGTGTACAGCAGGCACAGCTGACCCTGTAGTTAGCCCATATTCACCATCACCTGGTTCTTCTCCACTTTGTCTCCCTTAGTGACCAGTATTTTTTTTACGATTCCGTCGGCAGGGGCTTTCAGTATGTTCTCCATTTTCATGGCTTCGAGGATCAGCAGGGTATCTCCTTTGGCAATGGTCTGTCCCGGTTCAATCATTACCTTGAGAACCAGTCCGGGCATGGGAGCTTTCACTTCATTGACCGTCCGGTGGCTGGAAGCATCCATACCCATGGAATGAAGCAATTCATCGTATTGGTCGCTGAGCTGCAGCTTGTAATCGTGATTATTGACTTTCATGTGAAAGGATTTTTCTTCGGGCAGGTATGTTACGATTTCAGCGCGAAAAGAGCGGTTGTTACGTAGAATTTGAAAATGACCCTTTTTAAACTCCAGGACATCGGCATCGAAAGGCTTGCCGTCCATTAGCACCTTGTCGTTTTCCACGTTCACCTGAATCTGGCTTCCGTTGACCTTTACCTTATAATCGCTCATAAAAACAAATGTAATAGATTTTTTTAATGCGTATTAAGCGAAATCGAGGCGTTTTATAAGAAGCTGACCGTGAAGGGCCGATCTTTGTGCCGGTGCGAATATGGGTAAACGGTCCGGTTTGCTTGGGCAGCGAAAACCCCTGCCTGACAAGGGTTTCAGGGGAAATTAGATTTGGAGATCATCGTACTTTTTAATTATATTTGGAATGCAAAACTTAAAATTACACTCATGAAAACATTTACGAATTTATACAAGGGCCTGTTTTCTGCCTCCGCCGCAGCGCTCCTTGTAGCCGGCTTCTTTATCTTTACCGGATGTGAGAAATCAGATCCTTCAGACACTTCTTCCAACCTCGGCGGAACGGAAGCCGCCAGGCCGGTAAACAAAAACACCCTCGTATTGCCTTTCTTCGTGGAAGGAGCTAACCAGGAATGGTGGGCAAACCTTGGTGACAATAGCAACCTCTATGAGAAACGTACCCATTCGCAGATTTTAGGTCCCGACGGACATCCGGTAACCTGGAGTGAATGGAACCGTGTGACCGGAACAGCCAAGGTGAACTGCACAGGACAAGGCACTCGTCTCAATGTAACCGTTGATGGCCTGATTGCGAATGGAGTGTATTCCCTTTGGGTTATGCCTTTCCAGCCACCCGGATTTGATACGGCTTATACCAACGTTTCCGGATTCGGCGCCGCCGGCAGGAATGACGGAAGTCAAAATGTATTCCAGGCATCTGCCAGCGGTTCAGCACGTTTCCATGTGAGCATTCCTGCAGGAGCCCTCTCTTCTTTCGGATCTGTCAGCGGATGTATTCCGGAGGATGAATACGAAGTACATTTTGTAGGGATCTATCACATCGATGGAAAACCCGGAACAACCACGCCCGGCCCGGCAGGAAAATATGTGGAGCAATTCGCATTCCTGATTGTCAATCACTAAAAAAACAAAACGATTTAAGCATTACGGGACCTTTTTACAACGCATCTGTAACTTTAACACAAGCAAGTTACAGGTGCGTTTTTCTATTGTACTGTATCCCACATAGTATTTGCTGCTAATAGGAGCTGGCATTTTTCGCACGGAGATCACGGAGGAAGACACGGAGTTCACAGAGAAAAGATTCAAGCTCCGTGATCTCCGTGTGGTTTTCTCCGCGATCTCCGTGCGAAACACGAAATTCTCTATGGAATGGCCGGTAATTCTTATTCCTTTTTCTTCCTGCGCGCCTTTGGGATTCGCCCGATCCTTTGGTCTCCGTCAAGGATCAGTTCGCAGGCATGTATTACCGACGATTCAAAATCCTCGGCATCCACGGGTATCATCTGCCAATTCGTTTCTGCTTTGCCTTCCGATAAAATATAAACGGAACAAAGAGATGGCAACTCTTTCTTTAAAGATTCATGGTATACCTTTGAGGTTGCTATCCATACGCCATTAGCATCCGGATGGTCCTCTTGATTACGCATGATAAGCATGATTTTCTCTCCCACATAGACAGCATGGCAACCAAACATCGGCTTCACCGCAGGATCCAAAGAGAAAAGGGCGTCAAGAACGAATGGAAACGGTATATTTTTTTTCGAAGGCATGGTAAAGAACTCGGGTTCTAACTCTGTGCCTCTGTGGTGAAAATGGGATTTACCACAGAGGCACAAAAGCACAGGGAGGTTATTTTTCTGATAGAGATGATTTCAACATCCCTTCCAGTACTTTCAGGTCGATGTCTTCAAGTTTGTTGATATAGAGACAGCCCACGCCGGTTTTATGTTTTCCCAGTTTCTTCAACTCAACGCAGCTGCATGCTTCGAAAGGTTCAGTCCCATGTATAGCGACAGGTTTGTTTTTCGTGGCGCAAACCCCATCTTAAACCATTCTACGGTTCGACCAGACGGGCTGGTAATAATAATATACCCAAAACCAATCAATGATGGACCCCAAAGCACCGGCTTTTCACCGCTGATTTTTTTCATCATGTCCAGCACTACCTTGCTGTCTTTTCGCTTTTGTTCTTCCTGGATGGAGCTGATATACTCCTCCACATTAACCTCTGTAGGTTTGGTTTTATTTATTACCGTGTGTTTTTTCTTTTCTGCCATGAATACGAATTTACTAAACTTATGAGAATTACCTCACCCTTAGCCCCTCTCCCGAATGCTGCCGGACGGCCTCACCCCCGGCCCCTCTCCAGAAATGAAATGCTTCTTTCATAGTAAACTTTTCGTCTGGAGAGGGGAGAAGATTTCAGTTCGTTTAATCGAACACTCAACTCCTTCTCCCCTCTCCGCATGACATTCTCTCTATAGGCAGGATCTTGCCATGCGGAGAGGGGCCGGGGGTGAGGCGGAAACCGTTAGCGCTTCTTAAACAAATGCCCCGTAAAAATCGCAATGCCCATTCCAAACGATATATAGGTATGCACATAGGCCAGCGGTATGGCAGCCGCTAATCCAAGAAGTCCGATCATTGAATACCTTGAGCCTTTTTATTGTCGGCTTGAAATTTTAAACCGCTGAATTTATTTCTTAATTCTGACAACATCCTCCGCCACTTTCGGAAACCGGCTAAAAACCAGCGGATCATGCCCGGGAATAATAAGATCCACATCTTTCACCATGGACTTCATCCTTTTCAGGTTCGCCGCATAAGCCTTTACATCCATGCCGATCGGTATGGGCAATCCGCTTTCGACGTTATAATAAAACCAGGAATTGTCGGACGCAAGGATTACCTTTTCGTCCTCCGATTCTACCAGCACATATTGCGCGGCATACGTATGCTTGGAGCCTGTAAATACCCTGATCCCCGGCATGATTTCAACGTTGTCTCCTTTTATAAGCTGCACCTTCCCTTCCATGTTACGCTGCACCATCCGTGTAACATCCTTCTTGTTGAAGCCATTGCTATCTCCATCCCATTGCCAGGCTTGCCCGGTGAAATACTCATAATCTTCCTTTTGCATCCAGAGCATGGCCTTTGGATACAGCTCGATTCCGCCTATATGGTCCCAATGCGGATGGGTAATGATGATGTCGGTAATATCTTCCGGCTTTAGCTTTAATTTATCCAGCATCATATCCGGGCGCACATAGGATATGACTTCGGAGTTGATGTCGGCATCTTCCGTAAACCCCGCATCGACTAAAATGGTTTTGTCGTTGCCTTTGAGCAGCCAGTACATAAAACAAACCTGCACACTGTCCTTGCGCGGCGTGCCGACGGCAATATCGGTAGCAGCAACCTTGCTTATACGCTCGCCAAACTTCAAAGCGTAAATTTCATAGCTGTTCTCCTGGGCAACCGTACTGACAGGAGTTATTTCGCATGCAATCAGAAAAAATAAAATGATAGTTAGCCTCATATGCTTTTTCTCCATTATCAAATATAAGGGTAATCATCTCTGTGCTTTTGTGTCTCTGTGGTAAAAGATCTCATCACAGAGACACAAAAGCACAGAGATTTATACAGCATCTGCCTGGTGCCGCACGGCAAATGCAATGATGTCTTCCTGGGCAATGCCCGCCCTGGAGCAGGCATCGGCAATATCGTCCCGCGAAACATTGGCCGCGAAGGTTTTGTCTTTGAGCCGTTTCTTTACCCCCTTTATTTCCATTCCATCATACCCATTAGGACGCATCAGCGAATACGCATGCAGGAACCCCGACAACTCATCAAAGGCATACAGCATCTTATCCATGTTCGTAACGGGCTCCACGCCAAAATACGACGGACCATGAGAAGCAATAGCATGAATGATTTCCGGGTCCATCTTTCTGCTTTCCAGCTCCTCCACTATTCTCCGGCAATGATCGTCGGGCCATTGGTCCCAGTCGGCATCGTGAAGGAGTCCGGCCATTTCCCATCTCCATTGTCCTGCTTCGTCCAGCATTTCCTTTTCACGGGCCCAGCATTTCATAAGGTACCCAACCTGCCTCATGTGAAGCCTGAGCCTGTCATTTTTTACCCAATCATTTAACAAGGCATGAGCATCGTCCTTTGATAGTACATGGCCCTTGTTGGCCGGGTCGCCGAATTCATTTCTTCCGAGTAACTGTGTCATGGCTTTTACCTTCCTGCATTCAAAGTTAACTGCCGTTTGGGTGAAAATCAAAATCCGGGCAGCTTCCCGATTCCCAAACTTCGGCAATGGAATGTCCCATGCCAAACATCTTTTTCCAGAAGACGGCGGGCATCTCCTCCCCTTCGCTGCGGAATCCGGATTGCATCTCGGAAAGAAAATCTGAAAATGCCTGCCGCATGTTTTTTTGAGCGTCTCCATTTTCCTTCCGGTTCGCTTCATGTACGGGCGGTAATTTGTGATAAGAATGGAGCAACATTCTGAACTTCTGGTAATGGCTTAATTGTCCTTTATAATTCGCGCTATCAAATTCCTTTCCTTCTTCCGGATCCGGCGGGCGAAAATCAGCCGGTACACGCGACGAGTCAGCGCCTTCGCCCTGCTCCACGATGGCTTCAATGGCTTGGCAGGCCGTCTCCCGCGAGTTGACGGTAACGCTGAAGCCATGATGCCTTCCGTGCATGTTGTGGTATTCTTTGAAAATATTTTTCTGACGCGTATTGTGCGCATCTCCAATGTAGCAGGTATCCCACAGGTTGGAAACACCGATGGCCAGCGCCTTATACAATTCAGCAATGCAGGTATAGGACTTTTCATGCTCCCATACCGTTTCCTTCGCATGATGTGGCAATTCAATGGCGCAAAACAGTTTCAGGCTTTGTTGGTTCAATGCCTGTGGCGTGACTTCATATCCCAGGAGGGCCTGCGGCAGACAATCTTTCGTGGGATGAACAAAAGGAATTCCTTTTTTTTCGTCGTAGCTGGGAGGGTAAAATGCAGGTGAAAATCCAAGGGCATTGGAAATATTGCAGACCAGTTCGATGTGAAGCATTTCCTGGATGACAACAGAAGAAATAAGCCTGGCGGCCTCGGGATATTCGCCGTGCTTTAACCCTTTGATTCCCCTTATGCTGTACAGGGCCGTTAAATAAAGCGGCACCGTCCAAAGTTCAAGATCCAAAGCATGCTGAAGGTGATGGTACAGATCCGACTTATTCCACTGAAGAGGATGCTTCATAGTTTTTGGTCCCTGAGCGTAGTCGAAGGGCGGTTCACAGTTCACAGTCCACTCTCGAAGGTCCGCAATCTCTAGTTTATCTTCAACCTTCTATCTTCTATCTACTATCTACTATCTTCTATCTTCCGTCCCCCGTCCTCTGCCTTCCGCCTTCACTTCTTTACCGGGGTCGTTGTTTTGGCCGGAGCAGTGGTCTTTGCAGGGGCAGGCGTTTTTGCAGGAGTTGCTGTCTTGGCCGGAGGCTGAAGTTTAAAACTTATCGGCAGCTGGTAATAGGATCTTACGGGGAAGCCGTCCTGCCTGGCGGGCTCCCACTTCTCCATGAGTTTGATTACGCGAATGGCTTCGTTATCCAGCTCCTCCGACACGCCTTTAATAATGTTGATGTCGGAAATCGAACCGTCTGAATTTACATTGAACCCTGTGTATACGACGCCCTGGATTTTTTCTTTCCGGGCTTTTTCGGGATATTTTATCTGCCTGGAAAGGAAGGTTCCCATTTTCTTATTGCCTCCCGGGTATTGCGGATAGATTTCATAATTGTAATAGGTGGTATCCGCACCCGTATATGTAAAACACTTCCCGCTGATTAATTTTCCTTTTTCAAAGGTATCGATGCGCTTGGGTTGGGCATTTTCCCAGTAGCTGAGCAACTGACCGTTTAGCTGTCCGTTCGTGTAGTCGATATCGGTATGAAGACCGCCCTCAGGATACCATTCTTTGGATTTTCCGTCCTTAATCTTCTTGGTGTAATTGGAATAATTGTAAAGATTCCGCTCTTTGCCGGTGGATGTATAGATGGTTTTTACTTCCACCTTATTCGTGTCGTTCGGGTTTTTTGTGATAACCTGGTAGTACAGGGATCCCAGCTTCCTCGCTGCCGGTACGTTTCCTATGTCAAAATAAGAAGTGTCTTGTCCGTTTGCGTACAAAGTGCCTGCAAGGAAGAGAACGGATAAAAAGATTTTCATTTTTCCTGGATATAAAATTATCGGTTTCAAAAGATAAAGCCAAGGTAGGAAAAAGACTCTGCGCTTTTGCGTCTTTGCGGTTCCTTTTTTTACTGCAGAGACGCAAAAGCGCAGAGTCAGAAAAAGAATTCCTCAGGCAAGTGAAGCCTGCACAATCTGCTCAATATTCAATTTCCGCATGGACATAAAAGCCTTCGCCGCCTTGCCTGCTTTGGCAGGGTCGCTCATGATCTGGCCCAGCATGGCGGGAATGATCTGCCAGGATATTCCGAATTTGTCTTTCAGCCATCCGCACATACTTTCTTGTCCGCTTTCGGTGAACTTATCCCAGAAATAATCGATTTCATCCTGCGTTTCGCAGTGAATGGTAAACGACACCCCTTCACTGAAGGCGAAGTCATGCTGGTGCGCGCTTTCCATGATCATAAATTTATTGCCGTTGACAGCCAGTTGCGCATGTTTGATTTTGCCTTCCTGGTCGGGTGACTCGCCGGCGCCATAGCGAAGAATGCCGTCGACCTTCACCTCTTTAAAAATGGTAGTGTAATGTTCAATGGCTTCTTCGGCCCTTCCGTATTCCTTGCCCGTAAACAGTAGGCAGGGCGTCACTTTCTGGCCTACCTCGCTGAGTTTTCCGAGCGCGATTTGCCAGGAAACGCCAAATTTGTCCGATACCCATCCGTACTTTTCACTCCAGGGGTATTTATCGAGGGGCATCATCACCTTGCCCCCGGAAGAAAAAGCCTTCCAGATTTTATCGAGCTCCTGTTCCGTTTCGCAGATGTAATAAAAAGATGCCGAAGGGTTGGGACCGAACATGGGCCCGCCGTCGAGGAGGGTGAACTTGCGACCGCCCAGGTCGATTTCCGTGACAATGGGTGACTGAGCCGTAATTTTTGTATTGGGAAATACATTGCAATACAAGGCGGCCGCTTCTTGTGCCTGGTTGTTAAACCAGATGCAGGGGGTGATTTGTGATTTCATAGCGTATTATTTTTTTGCAAACCTACTGGCATGTGGCGGCATGCCATAGAATAAAACCGACAGCATTGGTCCTTGGATTCGTGACAATTCGTGTAATTAGTGGCTATTCCTATCCAGCCCTGACTTCATGTAACGCTGCGGAGTCTTTTTAGCAAATTCCCGGAACGACCGGATAAAATGGCTTTGATCGGCAAAGCCATTATCGAAGGCAACATCGGTAAGCCGGGTAAACTTGCCTTCATTTAACTGGGCAAAAGACAACTGGAACTGGCAGATCCGCCTGTATTGATTAGCCGTGACGCCCACATATTTTTTAAATGTGCGTTGGAAGGTACGCTCCCCGATATTTATTTGCCCGGCTAGTGTCGATAGGATCTCTGTTCCGGAATTGAGAAGGATCTGGTCGGTAGCATAGCGGATGAGCTCACACTCCTTTTTATTTTCTTTCAGCTGATGGATGAGCATGGATTCCAGGGCTTCCGCTTTTTGATCCGTAGTCGCTGCATATAGCAATTGCGTTTTCAGCGCATTCGTCCGGTGCGGATTCCATTGGCTTAGGTTCATCGTAGTCTTCAGAATGGCAGCCGGAATATTAAACAGCGTGGCCATGGCAAAGGGCTTAAAGAAAAAAGCGATGACCGTCGTTTGCTCATGGTCGGACCAGCATTCCGGTGATGTGGATTTGCCGAATAAGGACAGGATAGAAATTTTTTGGCCTTCGCCATCCTTCTCAACCCGGCAAAGCAGCGCTGGCATGCCATTGGTAAATAATGGCAAACGGTGCGGATCCGGGGCTGAAGAGCCTTCCAAAATCAAAACCGTCCGGACATATTCTGCCAGGAGTGGATTCGGTTTGTGATACGTGTAATTCATTGAAAATGCGGGCCTTCAATTTTGGGATCATAAAAATAGCAATTCCTATGAATTATTCGCTGGTTTTAACAGAATAACCAATCTTTATTAAGCTGGGGTTAGGATCGCACGGAACTCACGGAGCAGGACACGGAGAAGTGCAATATTTTTTATCGAATTCTCTCCGTGATCTCCGTGGGTTTTCCTCCGTAAACTCCGTGCGATATACGAAGTTCTCAAGAGCCCATCCTTTCTTTCCGGGAAGAGTGCTTATTTATCCGCGACGACGTTGAACTGAATCGTAAATTCATCGTAGATCATCTTATCCCCGATGTCGGCGAAAAATGTTTTGGAGCCGTACTTCACATCGAACTTGGAACGGTCGATGACGGCCGTGCCCACACAGGAAGCCCGGCTGCCTATCATGTTTACGATGGCATCAAAACCAATTTCATTGGTCTTGTCCTTAATGGTGAGGTTGCCTTTGATGTGGTGGGTGTAGCCTCCTTCTTTCTTTTCTGTCAGGGGGGTCGTAGAGGTAATCACAAATTTGGCTTTGGGATATTTCGCCACATCGAAAAAGTCGGCGGACTTCAGGTGGTTTTCCAGCTTGGTACGATACTCCGGAGATTCTACATCCTTGTTGACGATGGTGGTCATATCTACCTCCACAAATCCGGAGAGGTTGCCGTGATCGTTCTTGATTTCGCCTGCCGAATAAGAAATTGAACCATCGTGTTTGCCGGTAAGCTTCTCGGCATGCCAGTTCAGCGTGCTGAGTTTGGTATCAACCTTGTAGGATTCGGTGTGCAGCATCGGGCTAAATGACATCAGCGCAAAGGCCAATGCCGTGACGGAAAGAATGGCGGTACGTTTCATGTTTATTTGAAAATTTGATTATCGTAAAGGTAGTGAAATTCATAAAGACAAAAAACTCTGTGCTTCAGTGCCTCTGTGGTGAAAAACACTTAACCACAGAGACACAGAAGCACAGAGTTTCGAAGGTTTTGCTACTAGGTTTATAGTCCGGTTCTCGTAATTTTATTTTTTATCGGCGGCACCGTGCGCATATAAGCATAAATCGCCCTGGCTTCCTGGTCTGTAAGCTGCACAAAAGGTACCATGGGTGAGCGCAACGCAGGCTGGCCTTCTACAATGCCATTTTTCACGGCATTCACAAATTGTTCTTCCGTCCAATGGCCAATGCCTGTTTCTTCATCCGGGGTAATGTTGGGAGTGATCATGGGTTTGCCGTCCTTTCCCAGGGGCAGGTTGCCACCGCCAAAGAATCCTACGCTTTTCTCGGGATGCATCTCGTTATTTGTCTTAAAGTCGGCCGAATGGCAGGAGAAACATTCCAGGTTAAAGGCATAGTATTTCCCAAATGCCACGGCATCGTTTGTGTCCGGCATCTGGATTACATGGTCAGGGAAAGGCAGGGGTTTGAAAGCGATGGTAGCAAGGAACTTGGAAAGAAAGGACGGCTCACAGGGCTGGTCGGGGACGGCGGAGGCTGCTACCATCGGGTCGTCGGAACGCAGGAAGGCGATGATGGAATAAATATCCTCATCGGCCATATGCGGAAGCTTGGCCATCCAGGGAGGAGCATATTGTCCGTCGCGTTTGATCCCCGTACGAAGGAGATAAATAATTTCCGCATCGGTCCAGGAACCGATACCTACTGTTTTATCCTGCGTGATATTCTGGGAATAAATGGGCCCGAATTCCGACGGCGCATCGGTCATATGTTTCCCGGTAAGCAGGCCGGTGGAAGGATTTTGATGGCAGTTGGCGCAAAGCATCGAGGCGATTTTCTTGCCACGCTCCACCCGTTGCGGGGTATATTCAATTTTAGGGACCGTTGGAAGATTCACATCGTACGACGGAATGCCGCGAATGGCAATAAATGCCGCTGCGCCTCCGGCGACAACCAGGACGATAAGAATAAGAATACCCAAAATCTTGAATAACTTTTTCATAACATATGGTTTTAGTTTGATGGTTTAGCAGGATAAAAATAACAAATCTCTGTAATGCGCAAGGGGCCTTTCATGCAGGTTATTGGCATTCGGATGTTAATTACTGCTTTTATTCCTGATTTAAATAGGCCACAGATTTTCATGATGGTCATGATTTTTCAAGATTTGATTCTGCTAAATTTTGGAAGAGTCATTTCTGATCATGATTTTCGCTTGAACAGCATGACGATCTGTGGTCCCTTTTTTCAACGCGTTTTGAATTTGGCCAGCCAAAATGAACGATCGAGCCATCCGAACGCCAGCAGGTTCTTTTTATAAAGTGCAATCGACTTGCAATGATCATCACCCGTTCCTCCGCCCGAAGTAAGCCAGAGGCATTGGCCGTCTTTGTTGTAACGGACCAGGAAATAATCCAGGCCTCCTTTGCTATGGAATGACTTCTCTCCAAATTCTGTGGCTTCAAACAGTCCGTAGTTACCTTCTCCGCTCACATAGATGTCCTTGCCGTTCGCGCGGATGGATGTAATGGCAATCGCATGATGACTTTCAATGCTCTTCCACCAGATCAATTCTCCGTTCTTCGAAAACTTACTGAGAAAGCTATACGAGAGTTCCGTATTCGCGGCCACATATACATTTCCCTTCTTATCACAAGCCAGGCTCTTTCCTGTACCCAGCAGCCCCACGATTCCGACTGAATCAATCGCCCATGCGCACTGCCCTTTCTCGTCGAATCGGGCCAGGAAAATGTTCGGCTTGTTTTGATTCGGCGCCTGGTTTTGCCGGTTCAGTACTTTATCGCCAATGTCCATGTAGTAGTTGTAATATCCGGTAACATACAGGTTGTTCGATTTATCCAGGCACAAGGCTGCAATCGACGACTGCCCGATGGTGTCGCCAAAGTGTTTCCATTGAAGTTCCCAGTTGGCATCCAGCTTTTGCAGGACGTATCTTTTCCTTACCGAAGGCCGCGTATCACTGGTCCTGAAATCATAGCTGCCACCGATGTAAATATTGTTTTTAGCATCCAGTACAAAATCGCCCGGCGTTTCCGCCAAATCGGACAAAAGGAATTTTGACTTAATTAAGGTGCCGCCCCCATCGTATTTGCAAATAAATATTCCCGAAGAATTGATTGGTCGGTCCAACTTGACCTTCATCGTTCCGGAAGAAGTAAAATGCAATTCTTCGCCGAATACGCTTCCCACCGTATAAATAAATCCTTTGCTGTCCAAGGCCAGCTTGTAAGGTCGCGCGCTGCCAATGCCATAGCGAATCCAGAGCAGCTTTCCCCTGGCATCATGCTTCATCAGCATATAGGTATCCGGACAACGGCTGTAACAGGTCGTGCCGGGATTAAACGTGTCGTTGCCAAGCACTATATTCTGTTGAAAAAATCCCGTAGCGTAACTGTTGCCTGACTTATCGACAACCACATCAGAAGCCCAGGCATATTCTCCCGTTTCATACTTTACATTCCATTCATTGTCCGGCTTTTCCTGGATGACGAACCCTACGGCAACCTGCGCTTGTAGTTGAGCGTAAAAAAACGAAAACAGGATCAGGCATATAACCCGTCCCAATGAATTAGTCAATGGTTGATGGTTGGTTCGCGACATTCTACGAATATATTATCCTATGAAGTTTTAGTTCGAATATCTCCTGGTAGGTTCTGTCTCAAGGGAGCGTTTCATTTTTTAACGCAGAGGTACGCAGAGTTAGGACGCAGAGCTAATTAGGGTTATTCGTTCATTCGTGATTGATTCGCTCCCGATAGCTATCGGCATCGTTGGTTCCAATTCGTATCACTCATGCTTAATCTGTATCCCATAGATTAACCAGAATATCCAAAGCACAGCAATGATTAATGCCACGGTCAAGGGAAACCAAATCGCCAGCACTGCCAGCAGGGAATAGATGACGAAGGAATATATTCCGAAATTCCTGTTGGTTCTCAGTTGGTGAATGGCCTTTTCACTTTTCGCCAGTCCGGCATGGAGGGCTGCATTGCAAAGGCTTATCCATCCCAGGGTTTGCAGCACGATGGTTGCGGCAAAAAGAATGACGGCCGGGGATGCATGATCCGTTAACACATGTTCGCCGATGAGTGCCGTGGGGAATGGCATAAAGACCACGGATATCAGCAGGAGGCCGTTGGCATAGTTGAAGGTTGGAGACGACCTGTTTACCATTTTCAGGGTGGCATGGTGATTTACCCAGGTAATCAGGATGATGATGAAGCTTAAAACAAAGGCGGCAATAGAAGGAGCGATGTGCTGCAGGGCATGCCAGAATGTTGCCGTGTCAGTGATCTCTATCGTATGCGGAATCCGGATCTCAATAATCAGCAGCGTCATGGCAATAGCAAAGACGCCGTCGCAAAATGCTTCCAGGCGGGCGTTGGGGTTTGTTTCTGACATACCTTCTGAATGTGAGCGGAAGGTAAGAAAAAGGGGCTGGAAGCAAGAAATGAGGAACTCATGGCGAATTATCTTTTTCGCACGGAGGGCACGGAGGAAAACCGCACGGAGTACAAGGAGGGTATTTCTCCGTGTGCTCCGTGTCCTCCTCAGTGATCTCCGTGCGAAACTACAATGCTGCTATGGAACAACTAGTTCAATTGCGCGTCGGCTCTCTTCTACCAACATACCGTATAGCAGGAGTATGTGCACCGGCCACAAGTCCCCTGCCTCAAGGTGTGATAACATTTCCTGGATCGGCCTCCACCCTCGTTTTGCGTCATTTCAGCGGTTGAAAGGTTTGTAATAATCTTCTTCCCCAGGTTGAGTTTTCGGTTTTGCTTTTTCATTTTAATACTGATTTTAATTATGCTACTAAAAATCTATTGACACTTTCTATTACAGGTTTTCCCCTCGGCCGTATAACAATGCTTGCAAGTCAGGGTGCAGAAATCTGTGGGGCTGCCGCAAAAATCCGTGAGCCTGCTTCCTCCTGCCACGGCATTCATTTGGATCAAGTCAAGGTTAGAGATGGTCTTCTTGTTCAGGTCTAATTTTTTGTTGTGCTTTTTCATTTTGATTTTTAGTTAAAGGTTCGATGGATGGAATGAATTTTATACCCCAAAGGTGCGTGGGCAATGGAAGCCCGTCAATTCCTATTTTATGGCATTCCGGATATGGGAATACCCTAAAATCACCTGTTTATGGTAGTGTCCGGTTGAAGGCAATCCGGCTATCTTTGGGCTATGGAGCGCCTACGTAAACCGGCCTTATTACTATTCGGCATGGTGTGCTGCACGTTTCTTTTCTCCCGCTCACATGCCCAGAACGCCGCTCTGCCCTTTCCACATATAACGCAATTCACCACGGAAAACGGTTTGCCCGGCAACAATGTGTATAACCTCCTGGAAGACCATAAAGGCTTTTTGTGGGTTGCCACCAACTTTGGGCTCAGCCGCTATGACGGTTATACATTCAAAAATTATTCTTACGACATCCGGGATAAACATTCGCTGACAGCGGGATGGTGCAGCGGACTGATGGAAGACGAAGAAGGAATAATCTGGCTGGTGAGCGGTACCGAGGGATTTTATTCATTCAATCCCAAAACAGAAAAATTTCATCACTACCGCCATGAGCCCGGCAATACCAATTCCATTGCCAATGACGTAATCGACAATTCCGTATACAGCCTGTCGTCGGGGGTGCTCTGGCTATGCACCCTGAGCGGACTGGATGGCTTCAATACGAAGACTAAAAAATTTAAGCACTTCACGCATCGTGCCGGCGATTCCACTTCCATTGCTTCCAACCAGGTTCGTTCCATCCTGCTGGATGAAAAGGGAAATCTCTTCGTCGGTTATGATTCGGTGAGCATCGATTATTTCGACACCAAGTCGGAAAAAGTGACCGGCCGTTTTACTTTTTATAATTCAACGGGACAGTCCGTAAAAATTGGTGGCTTTAACCCGGGGAATAATGGCAACTACTGGATGGGTGTTATAGGCGGCGGACTCGTTTGTTTCAATCCCGCTACCGGGGAAGAAAAGTACTTTGCCGAAAAACCCTACTCGAATTTTGCACCCCCGAACGTTTCATCGCCGATTTATGAAGACGCCAACGGCAACCTATGGATGGGTTCCGATTTGCAGGGACTGGATTTCTTTGACCGCGCTGAAAATAAGTTCCATCACTACACCAAAGCACAAGGCCTGGGTACAGATATCGATGTGGTTTTTTCAATCATCCCCGACAGGAGCGGCAAAATCTGGATTGGCACAGAACAATCCGGTTTGTTTGCCGTGGATACCAAATACAAAGCGTTCACATCTTACCGGAGTCATGCCGAAGATCCGAATTCCGTTGCCAGCAATCTCGTCATTAGTTTTATGGAAAACCAGGAGGGTCGCTTCTATGTCTGCTCGAAAGGAGTCGATTTTTTCGACAAGGCCACCGGAAAATTTACCGGCCTTTCCCTGATCGTGAATGGGAAGGATTTTCTGAAGGACAATCCTGTATGGTCTTGCATGGAAGACAGCAAGGGAATGATTTGGTTTTGTACAGGGGATGGCCTCGTGTCGTACAATCCCAAATCCAAAGATTACAGGACCTATGTGTACGATGCCAAGGACCCGCAATCGCTCGGTGACGTATCCTGTACAGGTATTGCGGAAGATTCAAAAGGCAACTATTGGACGACATCCTGGCCGAACGGAGGGTTGCAGTCGTTTAATCCCCTTACCGGAAAATTCAAATCGTTCAACACAGATAAAAAAGGCAAGTCCCTCCCCACAAAAAGCCTGGGAGGTTTTATCCCGGATTTACATGGCAACTTCTATCTCGGAAGCTGGAATGGCGGCATGATCATTTTTAACCCGGCAGAAGAAACGTTTCAAATTTTCAGGCACAATGCCGACGATACGACTTCCCTGAGCAGCGATATTGTCTTTGACATGGAGGAATCGAAAAGCGGAATCGTATGGGTTACCACCATGGGCGGCGGACTCAATGCCTACAATCCGCGGACCGGAAAATTCAAAGCTTACACGACACGCGACGGCCTGCCCAGCAATGCCGTCATGTCTATCGTAGAGGACAACAATAAAAATTATTGGCTGGGGACATTGTCAGGCATCAGCTGCTTTACGCCTCCTGCAGACCCGTTTGATGAAGACTGCCATCCTATTCATTTCCGCAATTACAGTTCCAGCGATGGGTTGCCAGCAAACGATCTCCAGCTTCGCGGCGCCTACAAAGCCCAGGATGGCAAGCTTTATTTTGGCACACAATCCAAAGGATTTTTCTATTTCAATCCGGATGAATTGAAGGACAATGCGTATGTTCCGCCCGTTTACCTCACCGAATTTAAATTGTTTAACCAGCCGGTTGGCGTGCACGATTCAGCTCGCATTTTGAATGTTCCCATTGAAGACACCCGGGAGATTACACTCACCTATCAGCAGAACATGATCTCCTTTGCTTTCTCGGCATTGAACTTTATTCATCCCGAAAAAAACCAGTACGCCTACATGCTGGTGGGCTTTGACAAAGACTGGATTTACACCGATGCCGCCAGGCGCTTTGCAAATTACACGAACCTCGATCCGGGCGAATACCTGTTCAAAGTAAAAGGCAGCAACAACGACGGGTTGTGGAATGAGAAGTTCGCATCCGTAAAATTAATTATCCTTCCGCCCTACTGGCAGACGTGGTGGTTCCGGATTTTAGCGGCCGCGGCAGTCGTTGCGGCCATCTATGCCCTTTACCGTTACCGGTTAAATCATATCCTGAAGCTGCAGTCCATCCGTAACAACATTGCCAGCGATCTGCACGATGACATCGGTTCCACGCTAAACAGCATTTCCGTATACAGTGAAGTAGCCAGGCAGGAAGCAGGCAGGCCCATCCCTTCCCTGGACCTGATCGGCGGCGCCGCCCGCAAAGTTGTGGAATCCATGAGCGACATTGTATGGACCATTAATCCCGAAAACGACAACTTCGAAAAAGTGATTGTCCGCATGCGATCTTTTTCCTACCAATTAATGAAAGCCAAAAAAATCGAATTCCTCTTCGACGCCGACCCGAAACTAAATGAGATGGCGCTGCCCATGCAGGCGCGGAAGAATTTCTACCTCATCTTTAAAGAAGCCATTAACAACCTGGCAAAGTACTCCGAAGCAACCCGGGCATCCATCACGCTGAAATCTGAAAACGGAAATGTCCTGCTTGCTATACGCGATAATGGAAAAGGCTTCGAAACAACTCAACGCTACGATGGAAACGGCATGTTCACCATGAAGCGCCGGGCTGATGAAATGGGCGCACATTTAAAAATAGAGTCAACTCCCGGAAACGGGACGTTTGTAGAATTGGTTTTGAAGACCTAGGATAGGGGGATTTGGAAGATAGAAGATAGAAGTTGGATAATTGTTATTTTTATAAACGCAGATTGAATATCTAATACTTAAACCTTTTCTAAAATGAGAGAATCAGCAAAAACTTTTCGGGATTTGATCGTGTGGCAGAAGGCCCATCAATTCGTATTGACTACCTATGTTTTTTCAAGGGGATTTCCAAAGGAGGAAATCTATTGTCTCACTTCACAGTTCAGAAAGGCGGCAACTTCTATCGCTGCAAATGTTGCAGAAGGATTTAAAAAGAAGAGCAAATCCAATAAACTAAGATTCTATAATATTGCGGAAGGCTCCCTTTCAGAATGTCAATATTATTGCCTGTTGGCACAAGATTTAAACTATGGAAATTCAGGACAATTGCTTAGCTTATCCTATGAAGTTGAAAAGCTCCTCATTTCCTACTGTGAATCGATAAACAATTCTAAAATCTTTTAACCTCCCTTCTATCTTCTATCTACTATCTTCTATCTTCATCATCCAGGAATTAAATTTAATCAATTTCAAAAATGAGCATCCGAGTCACCATATTCGACGACAACCGAAGCCTTCGCGAAGGGTTGAAGGCTCTTATTGGCGGAAGTGCGGGTTTTATTTGTGCCGGCTCCTATGCCAACTGCAACAACCTGCTAAAAAACATTTCGGAGTCAAAACCGGATGTAGTGCTCATGGACATCGAAATGCCCGGAACGTCAGGGATCGAAGCCGTGAAAATCATCAAGGACGAATATCCGGAAATAAAAATCCTCATGGAAACCGTATTCGACGACGACGACAAAATTTTCGATTCCATCTGTGCCGGCGCCGAAGGGTATATTTTAAAGCATACTTCCCCCTCAGAAATCATCGAAGCCATCCGGGAAATCTATGAAGGCGGCAGCCCGATGACGCCATCTATTGCAAACCGCGTTCTCAAGATGGTAAAAGAAAAGCCGCTTTTCCGTCATTCAGAATCCTTCGACCTGACGGACCGCGAAAAAGAAGTGCTATCCAACCTGGTAAAAGGAATGAGCTACAAAATGATCGCCGAAACCTGCTTCATCAGTCCGGAAACAGTGAATGCCCACATCAAGAATATCTATAAAAAGCTGCAGGTCCATTCCAAGGGCGAGGCCGTAGCGAAGGCGATTAAAAAAAATATTGTCTAGGGTTTATTCTGTCGCGGGCGAAAAAGGAAGATAGTAGATAAAAGAATATCAAAGGTTTATAAATCAGGGGTGACAAGAATCTAATCATGACAAATCATGACCATCATGAAAATCTGTGGTCTGTTTTTTATAGTCCCTTCAAAGGTTCCAAAACGCCTTTTCGCTTTACGATATTCTTATAATCCCACTGAATCGCTTTTGCTTTCTTAAGCCATCTGCTCACATCCCTCGTCTTAATCTGATCCGCAGAAGTATAACGCACTTCCGCCGCCTTGAATTTAAGACTCCCCGCCACCTCAAGCCCCGCCTCATCAAAAGACTGCCCGCTCCAAAACATCATGCGCACACTGTCTTTCAATTTGGAATAGCCAACTATAGGATTGCCATCCAGGAACCACACAGGATGCGCATGCCAGATCTTATTATCGGCATCCGGCAATCCTTTACTGATTTCCTCGTACAACAGGTTACAAATCTTCTTGTCTGCGGCAGCTAGTTTGGCGTGGTATGCCTTGATATCTTTGTTCATCCATGCAAGATAAGAAAAGGGATATCAGATTTTCAGGAACAAATCAGGATTTTATTTTGAACGTCATGAAAATCTGTGGTCCATTAGAAATATTCTATGTTCGATAACGTTCTCATTAAAAGTCCTTCTCATCAACATGAAAAATTACTTTATTCTTTTGTTGCTTTTTGCATCTGGAAAAGCACATGCGCAATGGCAGCCAACCAGCGGTCCCAATAACGGTGCCATCACCTCCCTTACGGCCGACGGCACCAACCTGTTTGCCGGAAGTTATCTTTCGGGTGTATATCGTTCAACCAATGGCGGCGCCAGCTGGAATGCCGTCAATACCGGCATCACCGATTTGTTTATCTGGTCCATGTGTTCCCTGGGCAGCAACATCTATGCGGGATCTCACCTGGATGGATTATTTGTTTCTACCAACAACGGCAATAACTGGAGTCCATCCAATACAGGCCTTACCGATCTGCGGATAAATGAAATGGAAGGGTCGGGAACCACACTGTATATTGGCGGCAACTACTTCGGCGTTTATAAATCCACCAACAGCGGCGCCACCTGGACGGCAGACACCATCGGTATGGGCGCACAGAACATTCAATCTCTCCGCATGCATGGCGACACCCTTTTTGCCGGCACCTACTACAACGGCATTTTTGTCTCCACAGACGGAGCGGCCACCTGGGCTCATCCCAACACGATGTTCGACAGCCTGGTCGTCAATGACATGATCATCAGCGCCACCAAAGTCTTCGCAGCCACACCCACCGGACTCTTCAGCTCCACAGACAACGGCACCACCTGGATTCCCGATACAGCAGGCCTGGGCAACCAGGGAGTAACAGCCCTGGCCGTTTATGGCATCAACCTTTTCGCATCGACCGGCGATGCCGTCTACCTCTCCACCAACCAGGGAGCAAGTTGGAACTTAGATACAGCAGGCATTGGATCCACGCGGGTAAATACCTTCTTAGTGAACGGCAATGAACTCTATGCCGGCACCAGCAACGGCACCACAAACGGTATGGTCTGGAAACGTTCGCTTTCAACAATCACCGGCATCCGTGAAATCCCGGACGAACAGGGCTTTAACATCTATCCCAATCCATCTTCCGGAAAAATCACAATTACGCTAAAGAAAAAAGAGAAAGCCAGGATCCGCATATTTAATTCACTCGGTACATTGATCAATGAATACCAATTAGTGGGCCTGACCAAAGAGCTCGAATTAAATCCAGCTCCCGGAATATATTTCGCACAAATACTGGCAGGTGGCCAACAACATACCCGGAAGTTCGTAGTCGAATAAAAGAAGGGGCCACAGATTATCATGATGTTCAAGCGAAAATCATGATTTGATTCTGCTAAAATTCTATAGCAGACTCAAATCAGCGTATATCATGAGCGTCATGAAGATCTGTGGTCTATTTTTAAACTCCCTAAAAATCACATCGGCTGCCCCCACAGGAGAAAACCTGGCAGGTGCCGTGACAGGTATAGGCATTGCCTTTTGTAGGAGTACAATTCTTAGTAGGATTGCCGCCAACATGATTATTCATCTGTGAACTGCTCAGGTTTGCAATGGTCTTCTTGCTGAGACTTAGTTTTTTCTGCTTTTTCATTTTTTTTGTTTTAAAGTGTGGTATTAAAAATTGAACATGCCCTGCATAGAGCCTCTCATCTCCCTACTTCCTACTCTTTACTCGCCGCTTAACAACGTCCGTTGCAAGTATGCCCGTGTTGGGTCGGACATTTATGGAGGGTACAAGTATCGGTAGGTTCACATCCATAGGATCGTGGCGCCCCGCCAACGATTCCAGTCATTTCAGGCATCCGCAGGTTTGAGATGGTTCTCTTACTTAGCTTAAGTTTTCCGATTTGTTTTTTCATTGTGTTTTGTTTTAAAGTGTGGTTTGAAATAATGAATCTACGCTAAAGGTTCGTTCTTACCGGATGAATCTTGTTCCATGTTAAACGCACCGTACTTTTAATAAAGACGCTTCCGGCATGACAAAATAAAAACCAGTTAACTTCAATTCCTGCTAACAATGTCCATTGCAGGTATGCCCATGTGCGGTGGGGCATCTCTTGAGGGTACAATTATCTGTAGGTTCACAAAAGAGGGTATGCTGAGCCCCACCAACGATTTTACCCAGTTGGGACATGTCCAGGTTGGAGATGGTTTTTTTACTGAGACTTAGTTTTCTTTGCTTTTTCATGTTAATTTGTTTTTAAGTGTGCAGAAAATATTAATTATAAAATCCATAGGAATTGACTACCTCTTACTCCCTACTCCCTGCTATATACAACCTCCATTGCAGGTATGTCCTTTTTGAGTCGCGCAAAAGACGGTACATTTCCATTCGGTTATGCATTTAAAGGTGGCACCAAGTCCGGCCGCTTTCTGATTCATTTCAACCTGGTTGAGATTCAGGATTGTCTTTTTGCTGAGTTTAAGTTTTGCGATTTGCTTTTTCATGTTTTTTGGTTTTAAGAATTGTTAGGAAATCTATTCTATCGTGTGACAGTTCGTTTATAAAACACAAAAGCCGGCCTGCTTATCATAAGCAAGACGGCAGGAAGACATTTTTGTCGGGTTGCCCGGATATGTTTAGGTTCTCTTCAATGGATGCAATGGAAATTAGTCATCGAAGATAACCCAAACCGCATGGCTGCCGACATTTATTTTTAGTGAATTCTGCAAATGGAGCCCCGCGAAAGGCCTGTAAATGGGGCATTCAGGGGTTCTGAACAAATTTGTTGGAACATCTATTCTTAATATGACAAAAGCCGACCACAGATTTTCATGATGATCAAGATCTGTCATGATTTAATCCTGCTAACATTCATTTTAGCAACCCCAGATTAGCGTAAATCATGACTATCATGAAAATCTGTGGTCCAATACGTCATCTATCGAAGCCTGGCTCCTCAAACAGGATTGTCGAGTTTTTCAAATCAATTCCGAAGTTCGACATTTGCAGGATGGAGTTCACCGATTACTATCAACGCTTCGGCCTGGAGCTATTTGAAGGCACTTTGCACGCCCATGCCTATCCCTGGCATTACCATGATTGCTACACCCTGGTATGCGTGGAAACCGGCAGTATGAAGTATGCCTACCAGGACAAAGTCATCCTCGTAAAGGCTGGCCAGGTTCATCTGGTGAACCCGTATGTCAGCCATTCCAACGTACCTGTAACGGAGTGCAAATACTTTTGCTTTTTTCTTCCCCTTAACCGAGACAGGAATTCCTCTTCCCTGGTCCACTTCGAAGAAACTGTCGTGACGGAAAAGCTTCTTTTCGGGCAATTGAAAAAACTTTTTGCCCGGGCAAAGAAGGCCACCGGTTTGAAGACTGTGGAAAAAATTCTGGATGAGCTCTACAGGCTCATGACTGAAAAATTTCCTTCGGATTCCCAAACACCATTTGCAGACCTGCGTATCAATAAAGCCATTGAATACATCAATGACAACCTGGATAAAAAGTTATCCGTAAAAGAGCTGGCGGAATTGTCTTTTCTCAGTCCGTATCATTTTCAGCGGGTCTTTAAAAAAGCCATCGGCCTTACCGTAAACGATTTTATCCAGCAGCAACGCACATCCCGCGGAAAATCCCTGATCCGCAAAGGCAATCCCCTCACGGAAGTAGCGCTGGACGTGGGCTACTTTGACCAAAGTCATTTTAACAAGGGATTCAAAAAGATGTGGGTATCGAAACCCTCTGATTTTAAAAGCAAAAAATAATGTCGGGGTGCGCGAGGGCAAGCCAGAAATTCCCCGGCACGTGCGCACCCCTGACCCCTAAAGGGGGACGATGTTGCGGAACAACTGTGCGAGTTAAAAAACAAACAGATTAATTATGGAACTTACGGTGTTATAAGAATAATTTTTTCTCCGCGCTCTCCGGGTCCTTTCTCCGTGCCCTCCGTGCGAAATACACCCCTCAAATAATACAGGCAAACATCCTTTTTTAAACCTGTTAACAGCACGATTTTACAAGCCCTTTACCATCTGCCAACTGATCTTTGCAAGCAGAATAATTTTTCATGGCCGCAACCGTTAATAATCTTCCATCGTCTTGCTAGCGTCCAGGTCAGGCTCTTCTATGGCTCTTCGGACATGGGTGTTTGAACAATTATATTATCATTTATCGAAAATGAAAATCATTCGAACGATGTTTTTGGACGATTCCCGGTTTCGACAAATTAACCAACTGTGGGATGACGAATTCCCGGCAAAGCTCAACGGCAGATTGCCGCTTTTGTTAAATGGAAAAGCGAACTTCCGGCATTACTTTATCGAAGACGATGACAAAAATGTACTGGCCTGGGCTATGATTTTCCAGGCGGACAAAGAATTGCGTTTTTCAATTATCACACACAAGGATCATAAGGGAAAAGGCCTGGGCTCGGCTTTGCTGGAAGATTTAAAAAATGATTTTCCCGAATTTTACGGAATTGTCATCGACCATAACAACGACAAAAAGTTAAACGGGGAAAACTATCAGTCTCCCTTGTCGTTTTATCTCAAACGGGGCTTTGAGGCTTTGCCCGGAATACGGGTGGACAATGAGTTTCTGAATGCTGTTAAAATCCACTGGAAAAAGGATGCTTAAAATAAGAATGGCAACACAAGCCGACTGCCAGGCCATACTCGGCATTTTCGGGTACTACGTATTGCATACTGTTATTACTTTTGAATATGATGTTCCGGAGTTGGCGGAAATGGAAACCCGCATGAAAAATATCCTGCCGAAATATCCTTACCTGGTTGCAGAATGGGATGGAATTGTGGTGGGCTATGCCTATGCCTCGGATTTCCGGTACAGAGCTGCCTATCAATGGTCCCCCGAATGTACCATATACCTGCATCCGGATTTTCGGGGGAAGGGAATTGGTAAATTGCTTTACATGCAGCTGTTTAACATCCTTCGCCAACAAGGCTTCCAGAATGTATTTGGCGGTGTAGCTCTGCCGAATGAATCCAGCGAAGCCTTGCACCGGGCATGTGGTTTTAAGGAAGCCGGTCTGTATGAAAACATCGGTTACAAATTCAATAAATGGCATTCCACGAAATGGTTCCAGCTGGTTTTAAAGCCGTATCCACTGAATCCGCAGCCTCCTGAAAATATCAACGAAATAAAATTTGAATAATATGCCGCACGAACATCTTTACAGGCTAACCGCGTCCTGGACCGGCAACAAAGGCGATGGCAATAAAAACATAAGGACCTACGACCGCAGTCACACCGTATCCATTCAAGGCAAACCTGAGCTGCACCTAACCACAGACAATGCAGCCGTTGGCGATAAATCGAAGTTGAACCCTGAAGATTTGCTGGTCACTGCGTTGTCCTCCTGCCACATGCTTTCTTATTTATATGTATGCTCCCTGGAAGGAATCGTCATACACGACTACACCGACAATGCCACAGGCATCATGGTAGAAAAAGAAGGTGGCGGCAGTTTCAAAGAAGTAACGCTCAATCCAACTTTTTCCGTCGAAAACGAAAGTATGGTGCAACGCGCCATCGAGCTGCATCACAAAGCGCATGAGGTATGCTACATTGCCAATTCTGTGAACTTCGAAGTGAAGTGTAATCCTGCATGTAGTGTGTTTAAAAGGGAACACAGATCTTCATGACGTTCAAGATCAGATCATGATAAATCTTGAACGTCATGAAGATCTGTGTTCCATTCGTTAATTCGTAACTGATTCGCTCCCGATAGCTATCGGGATCGTTGGTTCAATTTTTGCTTACTTTTAGTATAAATTTTTTCACCAATGAAATGGATCGGCAGACGTGGCAGCAGCAACATTGAAGATCGTCGTGGTATGGGCGGACCCCTGGTCATCGGCGGCGGTATCGTGGGCGTGATTGCCCTATTAATAAATATGTTTCTCGGCGGCGACACCAGCCAGCTTGAGCAAGCACTTCAGCAACAGAACGGACAGCCCTACCAGGCCTCTCCACAGGAAGAAGAAATGGCCAACTTCATCTCCGTCGTCCTAGCCGACAACGAAGATGTGTGGAAAAGCATTTTTGAAGCGGAAGGAATACAATACAGGGAACCTACGCTAGTCCTTTTCCGCAACGGCGTACAATCGGCCTGCGGAGGAGCCAGTTCCGCTGTCGGACCGTTTTACTGTCCGGCCGATGAGAAAATCTACCTCGACCTCTCCTTTTTCGACGAATTAAAAACCCGCTTCGGAGCTTCCGGCGATTTTGCCTGCGCCTATGTGCTGGCCCATGAAGTCGGGCACCATGTGCAGAAACTTTTGGGTACCTCTGAAAAAGTCAGTGCTGCCATGCAGCAAACCGACCAGGCTTCCGCCAACAGGCTTTCCGTAGCGCTCGAGCTGCAGGCCGACTTCTATGCCGGCGTCTGGGCCCATCATGCCCAGCAGACCAAAGATATCCTCGAAGCCGGCGACCTGGAAGAAGCCCTGGGCGCAGCCAGCGCCGTTGGTGATGACAAAATCCAGAAGATGACACGCGGCGAAGTGGTTCCTGACGCCTTTACGCATGGCTCCTCCGAACAACGCATGCAGTGGTTTAAGAAAGGATTTGATACCGGGGATTTGCGACAGGGGGATACCTTTCAGAATTTGTAATGACGGCATGCTACCCCCGAAGCTTCGAAGAGGGACCACAGAGTCTCAAGACGGTCATGATTTACGTTGATCTGGGGCTGCTAATGAATATTAGCAGAATTAAATCATGATCTTATCATGACCATCATGAAGATCTGTGGTCCCCCTTTTGCCCATTCTGCTTACTACCTTACTTTATTCTAACTCCCACTCCAAACTCCAGCGTAACATTCGCCAGGTTGGCATCCATTGCATTGGCATCGGAAGTCAGCAGCGGATAGGGATAAAGGGGAAGGTACATGCGATAGCTGAAGAAATATTTTTTCTTGCCCAGCTTCAGATTGTACAGAAGTCCGAAGTCCGGACTCAAAGAACTCATGCCCATAACTACCTTTTCAAAATCGGGATTATTCAGGGTTTCCTGGAAGGCATTGTACTGAACCCCTGCCAGCAGGGACAAGGTATGTGAGGCATGTTTGGTGTATCGAGTCGTTCCAATTCCAAATTTCTGGGTCAGCGAATAATTATAGTCCGTCGTGATGTAATTAAATTCACGGAGGAATGCATTGTTATATGAATAGGCCGTATAGGACACGACACTGAACCGCCTGGTAATATTCCATTGCGCTACATTGCTGATGAGAGCATCGGAAATTGGATATGGCTTCAGGCCAAGCGCAGGTTCAATCGTGAATTTGCTTACCGGAAAATTGGATTTGGAATTTGAAGAATCGCCTTGTCCGAATGCGGCTGCGGCAAATTGAAAGAGGACAATAGACAGGATTGTTAACCGTTTCATGGTAATTTGATTTTAATTGGTGCCGTGAGAATTACTTGCTTTGGAAATATATTTTCAATGCCGCCTCGATGTTTGGATTTTTTGAGCCCATATGGTCCAGGTGCGGGACGAGGTTACTGACCAGCTGCATAGTTGGATAATTTGTTTTTAGCCGCTGGTAGAATGCCATGTACGGCGCCAGCATCCTTCCCTGGTTTTCCAGTTCACCCAGTCCCATGAAAACAAACTGAATGTTGTTTTGATTGATTTCACGGTTTTCCTGCTCGAACCGCAGCGTGACTTCATTGTCATACCATATTGAGGGACTTAGCATTGCATAATTTCCAAATACTTCATTATGATTCGTGAAAGCGTATGCGGCGCACAGGCCTCCAAAGGAATGTCCGAGAAGGGTGCGGCTTTGCCTGTGTGTATCCGCTCCAAATTCATTTTCCATTTTCGGAATAAGCTCATTTTTTATGAACTGCAGGAATCTCTCAGCACCGCCATCTCCTTCGTTGGCATCAGTAGGCGTATAGTCTACGGCCCTGTCGTTTCCATACCCTATGCCTATTACCAGCACATTGGATGTTGAATATGCCTCACTGAATTCCTTGCATTTACCGGCCACAAAATCAAAATCCTCTTCGCCGTCTAAAACATAGATGGTAGGATACTTTACGGATGCATCATAATTATCCGGGAACGCGACCTGGATGGGATAGGTGGCGCCATTTGAAACAGATTGGATTGAAAATTCCTTTGTGACATTCGGTGTGATATCTTCCTTTTTACAGGAAGCGATAATTACCAGGAGCAGCAGGGGGATCAGTTTTTTCATTGGTTTGGTTTTTTGTTTGTTTAATTTTTATGCTGCAAAACTAACCTCCATGCAGGCGATGACTATTACATTACTTTGGGATGGTTTTTCATAATAATGGGAAAGAGAATCAACGAAAAATAATGAGGCTGTTAAATGTGGAGTTTTAAAATAGACTACAGATTTTCAGGATGGTCATGATTTACGCTGATTCGTGGCTGCAAATGAATTTTCGCAGAATCAAATCATGATCTTATCATGACCATCCTGAAAATCTGTAGTCCCTTTTTTATATGCATAAGAGCGGCCGTCTAGTGCATATGGTGGGTCATATGCCCGGCATCCTGCATATTTTCAACAACCTCAAAATGCCCCATCATGCCTGCTGCATGGTGTTCAATGATATGGCAGTGATACATCCAGATGCCGGGGCGGTTATCGGGTATCCAGGCGATTTTTACACGGGTGCGCGGTTTGATGTTATAGGTGTCTTTCCATGCCCTGTATTCAGGCTCTTTTCCGTTTTCCTCCAGGACCTGGAAGAAAAAACCATGCAGGTGAAACGGATGGTCCATCAGGCTTGCATTGTGAATTTCCCAGACTTGCAGCTCGCCAACTTTTACGGGCTTGTCATTAAAATGCATGTCGTTATTCACTAAAAAGTTCATTCCGTCTTTCAGGCTGGGGCCCACAGACAGTTTAACGGATCTTGAAATAGCAGAACCGGCATCTGCCAGCGGAACAATCGTTGTCAATTTTTCAGGAACAAAAGCTACGGACGGCTTCTCCACGCCTACTTGTACTGTGGCAAAGGTTTCTCTTTTGGGCTTTAAAAACGTAACCCTGTTGTAAGGCAACGATTCCATGGCAAACGTTTCTCCCTCCGCAAACGGACCGGCAAGAATATCCATCCGCTCACCCGGCGTGACTAATACTTCCGTCACGGTCCTCGCCTCTTCAAGCAATCCGCCATCTGTTCCAATAATTTTGAACCCCCTTCCTGCCAGGTGCAGCAGGAAGTAACGTGCGCTGGAGGAATTGATAAAACGCCATCTTTCCGTTTGTCCGGCCTGCATGCTGATGACGGGGTTTTCCTTTCCGCTTACCAGAAGCGTGTTGCCCTGGCGTCCGTCATGCCTTTCTACAATACGGGGGACAAACCAGCCCGGCTTGGTGAATTCATTTTGAACATCCAGCTTCATATCGTCAATCATGAAGACCCTGTCGTTATCAACCGCTAACGCTGAGTCTTCCTTTACGATGATAGCACCGTACATGCCGCGTTCCATCTGAACGGTTTCATTGGTATGCGAATGGTACCAGAATGTTCCGGCCGTCGCCACGTCAAAACGATATTCAAATGTTTCACCCGGTGCAATGGGTTTTTGGGTTAAATCGGTGCCGTCCATGGAAGCGGGAAGAGTGATGCCATGCCAGTGAACCGATGTAGGCTCTTCCAGGTTGTTGGTAACGCGCACCACCACCGTATCGCCTGCATTGGCTTCTATGGTCGGACCGGGAAGTTGTTTATTAAAACCCCATGCTTCAATGGTCTTGCCAGGTGCAATGTCCCAGGCGAATGCGCTTGCTTCAAAATTGTACTCTACTACCTTGTTTTTTGTTGATGTTTTCATTTTTTATTTTGGTTTGATGGTTTTTTAAAAGAAGCAGCTGCTCCCGGAGAAGCAGCTGCCGGTTTTTAGCAATCGCAGGACGCGCCGCAGCTGCAGTTTCCGCACTGGCAGGATGAACCGCAAGTGCAGGTTTCACATACACAAATTTCGCAGGAGCATTTTTGGCTCTTTTCTGATTTGTTTTTCATAACGTTTTTGATTTAAAATTTACGATACAAAAGTATACCGGCAGCCAGGGCTGGCTGTTATATTACTTTGGGTATGGTTTATATAATTATTGGGAGAATTGACCATCGACCATTGGCCGCCGACGTTTCTCTTTCAAGTCATTCTGGAAGAATCTTGTTTCCGGGTATTCAAAATTTCCTATTGATTGGAGAAATGACCATGGACCATTGACCGCCGACGTTTCTCCTTCAAGTCATTCTGGAAGAATCTTGTTTCCGGGTATTCAATTTTCCTATTGATTTTGAATGACCCTTTTAACTCGCCGTACCTGGCAAAAAGATCCTTCCAGGATGACAAATAATATGGAGTGTTAAAAACCAAAAAGCTAAACCTGGTCGAGAGACTTCCGTTTAGCGGCCCCGATCTCTTTAAAATGCGAGGGTGTCAATCCGGTAATTTTCTTGAACTGGCTGGAAAGATGCGCCGTGCTGCTGTAGTCCAGTTCATAGGCGATTTCGGAAAGTGTTTTTTGTCCGTATACGAGAAGCTCCTTAGCCTTCTCTATGCGTTGCTCAATAAAAAAATTCTCAATAGTGCGTCCTTCAATATCAGAAAAAAGGCTGCTCAAATGTGAATATTCATAATTCAGTTTCGCCGAAAGAAATGCCGACAAATTCAGTTTACTCTCCGCGCCACTCACCTCATTCCTCGCCCTGGCAATCACATGCTTCTTGATTTTCTCAACCAGTCCGCCCGTATGACTATCAATCAGCTCAAACCCCACATGAGCAAGCCCTTCACGTAGCTTCTCCTTTTGCGCCGCAGAAAGCTCCTTCTCCAAATGAATTTCCCCAAACAAAACCTTATGAAACCCAATCCCAGCCTTCTCCAAAATACTTTCAACCGTTAATATGCAACGGTTACAAACCATATTTTTAATAAGAAGGACAGGCGATTTCACGTGGGATATCTGAATGAGGAAAGTTAAGAAAAATTAGAACATCACTTAATCTGCTAATCTACTAATCAACACAGCTGCTAACCTGCTAATCAAATTTTCTCCTGCATTGGATTCCTATCCAACGACGCGCCACACCGCTTACAAAAGTGCGCATCGTCATCATGCTTATCAAACATGCAATTGGAGCAAACCTGCGTGTTGCTGCCCGCTTTCTTTGTGCTGATAATGCTTGCAGTCACGATTCCGGTGGGAACGGCGAGGATGGAATACCCAAGAATCATGACGAGGCTGGCAAAAAATTTTCCCAATGGTGTCAACGGCGACAAATCACCATACCCCACCGTCGTCAGCGTGACGATCGCCCAGTAAACACTGGTCGGAATATCGGTGAACCCGCTTTCTTCGCCTTCAATAAGGTACATCATGGTGCCTATGATGACGGACATCGTCAGCACAAAAACGATAAAGACAATTATTTTTTCCTTGCTCTTCCAGAGCGCCATGACGATGGTACGCCCGGCGCCTGTATAATCGGTAAGCTTCAGGATACGAAAGACCCGAAGCAACCGGAGCAGGCGAATCACTACCAGGCTTTGTCCGGGCGCATAGAATAAACCGATGTAGCTGGGCAAAAGCGTCAGGAGGTCAATGAATCCATAAAAGCTCAGGATGTAGCGTATCGGTTTCGGTGCAACCCAGATGCGAAGGCAGTACTCCAACGTAAAGAGAACAGTGATAGTCCATTCGATAACGTTCAGCACATTTCCGTATTTCACACGGATACTGCCATAGCTATGCAGGATTACTGTGAATGTGCTGATCGCAATAATACCCAGCACGGCCTTGTCAAACCACTGTCCGGCCTTTGTGTCGGACTCAAAAATGATTTCGTAAAGGCGTTTGCGGGTGAGGGCCATGGGGAAAGTCTTGTGTCTGAATGTTGAAAGTACGAATAAAAATGACCGCCGACCATAGACCGCAGCCGTATCCTATGAAATTTGCTTTCGAATTCTAGCAGCCGCTAATCATGATCTTATCATGACCAATCATGATAATCTTTGGTCCCTCTTAAGTAGCCAACCAGGAATAAACTAAACCTGGTCCAGCTACTTCCTCCTAGCCGATCCGATTTTTATAAAATACGAAGGTGTCAATCCGGTAATTTCCTTGATGGACTATACTTCCGGCTGCATTAGTGAGTTTAAATTATTTTACTCCTGCCCTTTGAAGAAACTTTCGGCAGCTGCAAAAATTTTCAAGCTCGCAGCCCTGTGGGTTGCCTGTGCAAAAGTCAAAAATGATGTTGCCGCTTGTGGGAACATGCACCACTTTTTTCAAAAGTCCTGTAAGCAATGTATATTTTTTGGAAATGGGAGCTTTTCGTGGAATATCTGCTGTGATGAACCAGGATTCATACATTTCTGTGAGCGATTCCAGGAGATGCTTCATCTGGCTATTGGATAATATGTCAGCCGTGGGAAATAATTCAGGTTCCATTCCGCATATTTGAGCTATAGACTGAGGCGGATTGTCCGACCAGAAATCGCAAAAATCAAAATCCTCAATGGTTTGTTGGAAGGATTCTTTAGTCCATGAATCAGATTCATTGCATTCAATTTCACGGGTAGCCTGGCGGATATCCTGAAGCAAATAATCCACCCAAGGTTGCATTTTTGGATTTTTACGTTTAGTGCCCATGCCTGTGAGATTTTTTTGCCAATGTAAAATGATGGCTCCTATTTAGGCGGATAATAAACGGTTATAAACGAATATAATGGGTTTTGTTGAGATGTGATTTAGATTGTACCAATGGAATCATCAAATCCGATTTGTGTTAGCTATCAGGATTTATCTGATATGAGCTATCTAGTGGCATTAATATCCTTCGCCAACTTGTATACCGATTTTCGTATTGCCGGCGAAAGCGTCTCCGTATACTGTGGCTGCAAAAGCTCTTCAATTTCCCGGTTTAATTCCGGATGCCCCTCCCCGATTTTACACAGTATCTTAAATGCATAAAACCTCACCGAAGACTGCAGTTTCAAATTCTCCCACATAGCCATGCATCGGTCAAAAAGCAAGCCCTCCAAATCACCGCTGACTTTCATCTTATAAATGATCTTCATAATTTCTCTTTGCTCACCACCCTTTCTCATCTGGAGAATATGAATAAGGTCCTTCACATATTTCCTCACCCTTTTATCGTTCTCTTCCATGCAACATCCCACCATCCATGCCGCCCGCCAGGCCAGGTCGGGCTCTCCTTCGATGACAAGCTTAACGGCCTCCGTGAAATGGGCAGGATCTTCGGCCATATAGGCCATCATCCGGGACTTGCGGGAGCCGAGCAATATGTTTTTCAATCCAGGGGGCACAATCATTTATTAAAGAAATACCACGGTAAATTACAAAATAGCATTAAAATATTTTGTTCCAGGCACGTGCGCACCCCTGACCCCGCCTAGGCGGGGGACGACGTAGTGAATGCATTGTGCGAATAATACTTACAGCTAAAATAACAGGGTTAAAGAGAGTTCATCAGTAGGGAGTGGAGGGAAGACACGGCGTTACACGGAGATGCTTTGCCGTGATCTCCGTGTTCTTCTCCGTGATCTCCGTGCGAAATAATAAACGCTCTATTGAGCACTCATTTCCCATGCAACTTATTATAACGGCGAAAGTCGGGCAGGTGCGTAAAAATATCACTTTGCTATTTATCTTTGCATAATACCCATCTCACTGAATATGTCCGAACCGGAAATTCCCGAAGCCGATATAAAAAACGCCTGGTACACCTACCTGACCACGGGCGAAATGCCTCCTAGCGTGAATGTATCCTGGTTTGAGCATAAGTTTTTTCGTCCCGTCATTAAACGCCTGCCCAGGAGTCCGCGATGCAGCATTTGTTACATCCCCTTTAAAGGCGTGGGCGGCTTGTTATTTCGGAATATCTTCGGCGTGGAATCCTCCAAGCTGAATCCAAAACTTTGCAATCTCTGCGAACGCTTTGCCGAAAAATACCGCGGCGGCGCCGAGCTCGAAATTGCCGTGATGTTTGTAGACATCCGGAATTCCACTTCCATGGCCGAAAAAATGTCGCCGGAAGAATACAGCAAAAAAATAAATCGCTTTTACTCGGCCATCACGAATGTCTTTTACAGCAACTATGGCATGGTGGAGAAATTCCAGGGCGATGAAGTGGGTGGCTTTTTTGTCCCCGGCTTTACCGGTCCCGGTTTTAAGAAAAGCGCCGTAAATGCTGCACGCGAAGCGTTGCATGTCCTGGGCTATAATTCCTCTTCCAAACCCTGGATAGAAGCCGGTGTAGGCATACATTCCGGAATTGCCTATGTAGGAAGCGTAACCACCCATAGCGGCATGTCCGATGTTTCTATCCTGGGAGATACGGTAAACATCGCTGCCCGACTTGCCTCGAACGCCGCATCGGGTGAAATCATTATCAGTGAAGAAGTCCGTGCAGGAGCTGATCTAGCTGCAGATACGCTTGAATCCCGCAGGCTTTCACTCAAAGGAAAATCTGCAGAGATGGGTGCCTGGGTTATTAGGAGGTGAGTCTTCCGAAGGATAGAACCGTACGTATCAAACAACAATCCTTCCGAAAATGTTATTCATGGTCTTTGAATGATGTATTAAATTTTTTTAAAGCCCATTAAAAACTACTTTCTGGTCGTCCAAAGATGCTCTGCGAATCCGGGCCAGCAGATTCAGCATGCGGAATACGTCTACTGCTCCCTCTCCGCCCCCACAGCAGCCTTCTCCCCGTTTATCTTTACCTCTTTCCCGGCGCGGTATTCTACCTCCAGTAAAAGTGCGCCGCCGGAGTCGTACGCTTTCCATACGCCGTTAGCCTCTCCCAGGCGGTAGTAGCGTAGTTCTTTCAGTGAGCCGTTTGGATTAAAGTATTTGTGTTCGCCGTTCTCCAGGCCTTCGATGAAGTCGCCTTCGAACGCCAGTGTGCCGTCGGTGTAATACTGGCGCCAGACTCCGTCTTCCTTGCCGTCGATGAATTTGCCGTCGGCTATGTATTCATTGATTTTGTAACGCCAGTCGCCATCCATTTTGCCGTCGATGTAATTGCCTTCGGCAATGATAACGCCGGAGTCGTTGAACTCTTTCATGTAGCCGTCTTCCCTGCCGTTCTTGTATACTTCATCGCGCCAGGGGTTGCCGCTGGGGTAGAACCAGTGCCATTCGCTGTTGGGCTTGCCGCGGGTGTAGGATCCCAGTTGTTCGGGTTTTTCGTTTTCATAGAAAAATTTCCAGGCGCCTTCTCTTTTTCCGTCCACGTACATGCCTACGGAGCGGAGTTGTCCGCTTTCGAAAAATTCTTTCCATTCACCCTGCTCGCGGCCCTGGTCATCGAGTTTACCCTGGCGTACGAGTTTACCGCTTTTATAAATGCTGGTGCCGCTTAAGTTGCCCTGGGCATCGTACTCGCGGAAAATTCCGTCGGCAACTCCCTTGCGGTAGGTTCCAACGGCTCGTGTGCTGCCGTCGGCATAGTATTGGCGTTTTACTTCGAACTTGTCTTCTTCACGGACGGTGTTGGGCACGAGTTCACCCATTCTGTATTCTTCCTTCTTTGTGACGCGGCCGTCTTCGGCGTATTCTTTAAAAGTGCCGTCTTTTTTATCGTCCTTGTAATTTCCTTCGCTCTTGATGGCGTCGTTGTCGTAAAATGTTTTGTAAGGCCCCTGCTTCAGGCCTAATCGGTCTGTACGGTTGATTTTTTCCTGGCGCAGGAATGATCCGTTGCGCAAATAGACAACGGTGATCACCACACCATCCTTGCTGTACTGTTTTTGAATTCCTTCTTCCACGCCACGACGGTAATGGGTTACCTGGGTTAAATTTCCGTCCTCATCGTACAGTTTTTGGATTCCCTGCAGGATGGACATGGAATCGGTTTCTTCCGATTTGAGTTTGCCGTTCGGGTAATAGCGTTTCTGTATGCCGTCGCGCAAACCGTTTTTGTAGGTGTATTCAGCTTCGGGCAGACCGCTGTCGGTGTAAAATTTCCAGGGACCTTCCAGGATGTGATTTACCCGGTTTCCTTCTGATTTCAGCAGGCCGTTTTTGTGGTAGCTTTTCCAAAGACCTTCAGGCTTACCGTCCTTCAACGTTCCTTCGCTGGATAGCACGCCATTGGGATAATAAAATTTATTGTAGCCGTTGGGATTGATATCCGACGAATCGGTCTGCGCCAGGGATGGTGTCCCCAACGCCAGGAAAAATAAAAGGCATAAAAAAATGTGCTGTTTCATCGTGTCCAACAAATCTACGTTTTGAAAACGGTTCCAGGCAAACTTTCTTTTCAAACAGACTTAATAATAATAGATATATATTTTAAAGTTATTTAAAGAAGATGTTACTATTATTAGCCTGTTCATTCGATGTAGAACTTTTTGATGTATGGCTTGACAGCTATCAGAACCCACAACATTCCCGTGCTTATGAACAACCCTGTTAATTACACTTACTTGTATTTGACGACGATAGGTGATTATAAACAAGTGTGCACAGAAGGTGTATGTTCATACAATTATGACTTGGTGCTGTTCACAAACCCGCCCGTTTTAACACAACGTGAGATGAAAACTTTCAGCATGTTTTTCTTGACAGGGACCTGTTTAATCCTAAGAGGGATAGGTTATGAACAAGTCAAGGGAAATCGGTATTTAGTTTATAACGGCCAAACTATATATACACAAATTTAGTGTTAATAACCCATGTTTCCATCTACCTATGGATCAGCGCAATAATAAGGGCCTTGAAAGGGGCTGTTGAAAACAAAAAAGTACCTTTACCCTATAAATTTGTGCTCCTGAATTCACCACTAAGGCACTAGGAACACTAAGAAACACTAAGAAAAAATGGCTAGTAAGAAGATTGCAATAGGCTGCGATCATGCAGGATTTGAAATGAAGGAGTTTTTGAAGAAAAAGCTATCGTCAGAAGGTTACGAGGTACAGGATTTTGGTACGTATTCCACAGCTTCTGTCGACTACCCTGATTATGTTCATCCCCTGGCTGAATCCATAGGGAAAAATGAAAATGAGAAGGGTATTCTCATATGCGGCTCTGCGAATGGAGTGGCAATTACGGCAAACAAACACAACCATATCCGGGCTGCACTCGTCTGGAGGAATGATGTCGCGGCATTGTCCAGGCAACATAATAATGCAAATGTGATCTGTTTGCCTGCCAGGTTTGTATCGAATGAAGAAGCGACACAAATGGTAGAAACATTCCTGACTACAGAATTTGAAGGTGGCCGGCATGCTACCAGGGTGAATAAGATAGAGGTACCTTGTTAAGAAACGACACCATCCCCCTTGGGGGTTAGGGGGCCTAGGGGGCCTAGGGGCTGAATTACGAATTAACGAATCTAGCTAAGCGACTATATTGATAATTTAAAAGAGTACAAAGTTCGTTTTTGAATATATGAAACGTTGGTATAGTCAAATAAATCCATTTTATATTATCATTTGTTTGCTTTTAGCAATAAGCAGCTACGCCCAAAAACCCAAATCCGAGTCCGAGTTCAAGGAATACTTTGCCGGGAGGGGCGATAGCCTGGATCAGCTGGAGGGAATCTGGGAGGTAAAGACTATTCAGCAGTTTTACCGGTACGATACCCTATATGATGTTATTAAGACGAAAGCTTCGAAAATTGTTATCCTGAAAAACGGCGACCGGTTTGATTCCATTAACCTGGACGGCCAGGCTATTGAGGTGCAGTTTTCACCTTCCGATGTTGCCGGGGTATATATGTATAAGAATTACTATAAAGAGACAGACTCCTACTCCAAGGCCAGCGCTGCCATCAGCAAGAATGGGCGAATGGAGTTTTCTTATGAGTATCCTGAGAAGTATCTGCGATACCGGTTGGGAGATAGTTTCGAGGAAGGCAC